>TARA_B110000114_G_scaffold85295_1_pt1 | contig 29790 bp, 32 predicted proteins | sample TARA_B110000114 | Tara Oceans TARA_B110000114 (sample SAMEA4397311) | marine metagenome | biome: Polar Biome; feature: [SRF] surface water layer (ENVO:00010504); material: water (ENVO:00002006), including particulate matter (ENVO:01000060) such as... | depth 5 m
ACCTGATCCATTGTGATCTGATCGATTCCGTGTTCGCTGAACAGCCGAAGGGCTGTGAGCCCCGCTTCTTTTGGGGTCGGTGGTGACCGGACGGCCTCGTCCTAGTTTTTTGTTTCTTGTGGCATGGCCCCAAGATGATCAGGACAATGCTTTGAACCAGACTGGTTTTCAAGATAGTCTCGGCTTGGGTAAGTAGATAATTACCAGTCTGTGCCAGACTTTGAACGTGGCTAATCAAGTGAATCCTCCGCGTGGAATGCGCGACATACTTCCGGAAGACAAGGTCTTGCGCGAACGGCTTATTGCAAGCGTCCGTCAGGGATACCTGGCACGAGGCTTTCAAGAGGTTGAGACGCCTGCACTAGAGGATCTGTCAAGGCTCACTTCGGGCCAGGGCGGGGACAATGAAAAGCTAGTTTTCCAGGTTTTGAAGCGGGGAGACGAGCTGGATGCCGCAATCAAATCGGGCTCCGCCCTAGCTAATTTGGGCTTGCGGTTTGACCTCACGGTCCCGTTGACGAGGTATTTTGCAACAAATCAGGCTGTCTTGCCTAGAGTTTTTAAGGCAATACAAATTGGACCGGTCTGGCGCGCGGAAAGACCTCAAAGGGGCCGATACCGACAATTCCTCCAATGCGACATCGATATTATTGGGGACGGGAGCGTATTGGCGGAAGCCGAACTTCTCTCGGCTTCCCTAGCAGCGCTTACGGACCTTGGTCTGGATGATGCGATAATCCGAATCAACCACCGAGAAGTTCTAATTCAGAGCATTTCAAAGATAGGCGTTCCCGAATCAGAGCAGCTGTCTGCAATGGTCACCATAGATAAGTTGGACAAATTAGGCATGGATGGCGTGACCGCTGAGCTAGGCGAAAAATTTGGGCAGTCGGTTGCTGACGCTAGTTTTGAGTGGCTATCAAACCTAGATCAGAGCAGGTTCCCTGCAATCCTGCAGCCAGTGATTGAAGCCATGGGGCCCTTGGCCTCAAAGATTCGCTACGACGCGAGTCTTGTAAGGGGCATGGGTTACTACACCGGAGCAATTTTTGAAATAGAGCACCCGCTTGCATCATCGTCGATTGGCGGAGGCGGCAGGTATGACTCCATGGTCGGAAAATGGTCGGGCACCGATGCCCCAGCGGTCGGCATTTCACTGGGAATTGAGCGCATTATCGAACTTGCGAGTGTGCCAAAAGAGAAAGCTTCTAGTTTGGCGTTGATGATCGACTCTGAGGATCTAACCGGGCAGGCGTTGAGCATCCAGAGTGAACTGATCGCTCAAGGTTTTAGATGTCGCATCGAGCTTCGCCAAAAAAACTTCAAGGCTCAAATGGCTTCCCTGACTAAGCAGGGCTTTGAAAAGTTTGCTCAACTCGACTCCGGCACTGTTCGAGCAAGTGACCTTGATATTCGGATGATTGACTAACTGACTAAACTCTTTTTTGAAACCAGTGCCGTTTTCGTAACTTGAACATTATTTATTCGTGCATAACTAAGGAGACAACTTGTCAATCATCACTGCGATCGGTGCCCGCGAAATACTGGACTCTCGAGGCAACCCAACGGTTGAGGTTGAAGTACTTCTTTCGGACAATTCATTCGGCAGGGCCGCCGTTCCCTCTGGAGCATCTACCGGCGCCTTTGAGGCACACGAATCTCGTGATGGCGACAAGGATCGTTACCTTGGTAAAGGTGTCCAGAATGCCGTTAGGGCGGTTGTTGAGACGCTCGATGAGGCACTTTTAGATTTCGACGCGACTGATCAACGAGCAGTTGACATGGAGTTGATGCGGATTGATGGGACCTCAAACAAAGCCAAGCTAGGCGCAAACGCTATTTTGGGTGTTTCACTGGCGACTTCACGAGCGGCAGCTGAGTCAGTTGACATGCCGCTCTATCGTTACTTGGGTGGCTCAAACGCCCACGTCTTGCCGGTTCCACTGATGAACATTATCAACGGTGGTGCGCACGCTGACAACGGCGTTGACATTCAGGAATTCATGATCGTGCCCCTGGGTGCTGAGTCATTTTCCGAGGCACTGCGATGGGGTGCTGAGGTTTACCACACACTCAAGAAGCTGCTAACCGAGAAGGGTTTGGCAACCGGTTTGGGCGACGAAGGCGGTTTTGCTCCAGACCTTCCGACCAATAGGGCGGCTCTCGATCTTATTTCAGAGGCTATCAAGTTGGCCGGCTACAAGCTCGGTACAGAGATCGCACTTGCTCTTGATGTTGCATCTACAGAGTTTTACGAAGAAGCAACCTCCAGCTACAACTTCGAGGGGGCTAAGAAGACAGCCAGCGAAATGGTTGCTTACTATGCAGAGCTTTTGGAGAACTACCCTTTGGTGTCCATCGAAGACCCGCTTGCCGAAGACGATTGGTCTGGCTGGGCGAGCATCACCAAGGAACTCGGTGAAAAAGTTCAGCTGGTGGGGGACGATTTGTATGTGACGAATCCAGTGCGCCTGCAAAAGGGAATTGACATGGCTGCTGGCAATGCGATTTTAGTGAAGGTCAACCAGATCGGCACCCTTACCGAGACCATGGACGCCGTCTGGCTCGCTCAGACTCACGGAATGAACGCAATTATTTCTCATCGTTCCGGAGAGACCGAAGACACTTATATTGCAGATCTTGCTGTCGCGACCAACGCAGGCCAGATCAAGACTGGTGCGCCGGCAAGGTCCGAAAGAGTGGCTAAGTACAACCAGCTTCTGAGGATCGAAGAAGAATTAGACGAGTCGGCCAAATATGCTGGTCGCTCAGCTTTTCCTAGATACCGCGACTAGCCTCGGGGCAAAGTGGTTTCCGGCGCTCTAGCTCGTATTATCAAATAGTTATGCCGACAAATTCACGCGAGTCAAAGGTCCCGGTGGCATTGAGCCAGGGGAGAATTCTTCAGCGAATGCTGAGACTGAATAGCGTGTCAGTTAGCGTGATTGTTGTAATTATTCTTGGCACTTACCTAATTTCTCCAGATGTCCAGAGTTACCTAAACCAGCGCCGAGAAATCGTGGAGATGGAGCAGAGTATCCAGCTGGCTAAGGATGCTGTGGTGGACATGCAAGCAGAACGAGACCGCTGGCAGGATCCGGTTTATATTCGCTCTCAAGCCAGAGACAGGCTCTATTACGTGCTTCCAGGTGAAGTCTCTTACCTGGTGATGGACTCGGAGGGTCTGGATTTTTCCGATACTTCCAACACCGTAGGGGCCTTGCTTGCTCAGCAGCGGAACGCCGATGAAATAAGCCTCGAGGTTTCAGCGGCGAAGGCTAACTGGGTGGATTCACTTATGGAGACTTTACTTCGTTCGGCTCTGGAAACCCCGGTCGAGGAGTAATAAGTTTGGTGCTCGCAAAAGACGTTGATGAGGTTTCCCGACAGCTAGGTAGACCGGCAAGGGGAATAGTTGATATAGCTTGCCGCTGTGTTTGTCAGCGGCCGCTCGTTGTCAAGACTTCACCCAGACTCGATGACGGCACACCGTTTCCAACTCTCTACTATTTGACGCAACCCGCAGCCACTGCCGCAATTTCGACCCTCGAAGCTTCGGGGTTCATGGCTGAATTGCAATTGGAAATGGCGAATAGTCAGGAGCTGCAAGCCGCCTATCTTGCAGCACACAAATCTTATTTAGCCGAACGTGATCAGCTGGAAGTAGTCGAAGAACTCGATAATTTTTCAGCTGGCGGCATGCCAGAGCGAGTTAAGTGCCTTCACGCTCTGGTTGCGCACTCGCTGGCAAAAGGCCCGGGTGTGAACCCGATGGGAGACACTGCCCTCGAGGCCCTTGATTGGTCCCCTAAGGCTTGCCAGTGCAGTTAGCTGCCGGTCTAGCCGCCATCGCGATACTTGGCGCAACCCTCGCGCCCTCTGACCACTGGTGGCTTGTGGAGCTAGGGGAGAAGGTTGGCCAGCCTCTGGGTGGTGAAGGAGTGGTGGTAGCGGTAATTGATACTGGCATTGATGTCACTCACCCCGATCTGTCATCCACGGTTATTGGGGGAGCTGACTTTTCCAAGGTAGGGACGCCCGAAGGAACAACACCGGTTGGCTCCAGTGGTTATCACGGCACGATGGTCGCCTCAATAATTGCCGGCCAGGGACTTGAAAGCGGAGGAATCATCGGAGTGGCACCGGGTGCAAAGTTGCTCTCGGTTTCTGTCGGCCTTGGTGTTGAGTCGAGCGACACTGATGCTCAAATAGCGGCCGCAATTATCTGGTCGGTTGACGCCGGTGCGGATGTAATAAACCTGTCGCTTAGTCGCAACTCCAGCTCTTGGCCAATCAGCTGGGACAAAGCGTTTTTATACGCCTTTGAAAACGATGTTGTAATCGTTGCCGCAAGTGGTAATGACTCCGATGGAAACTACCGGCCAGCTTCTCCAGCAACCATCCCGGGAGTGATCTCAGTAACTGGACTGAACAAGGATCTTGAGGCCACTTTCCGATCTGGAACAACCGGTGTTGATGTGACCTTAAGTGCCCCCGGAGCTGGAGTGTTTGGAAGCTACCCCGGGGATCAAATTGCCGGTTGGTCAGGGTCTTCGGCTGCGACTCCGATAGTTAGTGGCGTTGTTGCCCTTATGAGAGCTCAGGACCATGAAGCCAGTGCGAACGACATAGTGTTCCGACTGATTAATACCACCAGGGATCTGGGAGAGCCGGGGTTCGACGAGGTTTATGGGTTTGGCATGGTTGATCCAACTTCTGCCATCGCATCGGCATTGAGAGCAACGACAAACCCGCTTGGCTCGCTTAGTTACTGGGTGGATCTTTATCGAGCATCCGAAACAGCTGAGTCCGAAGGCTCAAATCTTATAACTCCAATTGCACCCGAAAGTTTTTTGGGTGCACCGGACGCGCAAAACTCTCCTAAATCGCAAGCTACCCAAGCGCCTTGGTACTTAAACCCGCTACTCTATTTACTGATAACGCCCGCGGCACCGTTGCTCTGGTTGGCACTGCGCAAAAGGCGCAATGAGGGCCAGGGTAGAAAAATACGAAAGTAACCAGCGCAAACATCATGACTATTGCGAAACTGAACTCCAAGACCCCTAAAGCTGTGGCAGAAAAAATATTTGACCCAAAGCCTAAGCAGCAGATACTCATCATTGGCGGAGGCTATGCCGGCTTTTACACTGCCTGGAAGCTCGAGAAAGTCTTGGGCAAGAACGAAGCTGAAATAACGCTCGTTGATCCGCTTCCCTACATGACTTACCAGCCATTTTTGCCTGAAGTTGCGGCCGGCTCAATCGAGCCCCGCCACGTTATCGTCTCGCACCGTCAGCATTTGAGGAAGACCACGCTTATTGCCGGAAGCATGACCAAGGTGAACCACAAGCTAAAAAAGGCAACGGTTAAGGTTCCCGGTGGCAAAAACAGAGTTTTGGAATATGACCAAATAATCATGACGGCCGGAGCCGTAACCAGAACCTTTCCGATTAAGGGAGTCGCCGAAGAGGCAATTGGAATCAAGACGGTCGAGGAGGCCGTTGAGATCCGCAACCGCATGGTCGGCAACTTTGAACGAGCGGCGGCACTTCCCAAAAACAGCAAGACACGAAGACGATTGTTGACCACCGTGGTTGTCGGTGGTGGTTTTGCCGGAGTGGAGGCTTTTGCTGAACTTCTAAGTGCAGCAACCGCCTTGGTTCGCTATTACCCTCAGATTGATTTCGAGGAAATTGAATTTCACTTGGTTGAGGCAGCCGGGCGAATTATGCCTGAGGTTTCCCTGAAAACTTCGCTCTGGGTGATAGCCAACCTAGAGAAACGTAATGCGAGAGTGCACCTAAACACTCAGCTATCTTCAGCCGACAAGGGTCTGGTCACCTTGTCCACCGGACAGTCGATGGAGTCAGGTCTGATTATTTGGACTGCGGGCGTTGCCGCGGCACCGGTTGTGAAGAACTGCGACTTCCCGCTGGATGACAGGCTCCGCATTTCGGCTAACACCAAATTACAAATTGTCGACGGCAAAAAAGTTATCAAGGGTGCCTGGACCGCAGGTGACGTAGCCGCTGTTCCAGATACCTCGGGTGGTGGTGTCGGAGGCTACTGCGTGCCAAACGCTCAGCATGCAGTTCGTCAGGCAAAGCTTTTGGCCAAGAACATTGTCGGAGATATTCGAGGAGAAGCTCCTCACGAGTATCACCACAAGAACCTCGGGGCAGTTGCTGGACTCGGTATTGGAGTTGGAGTTTTTCAGTCCGGGAAAATTGGCCTAACTGGTTTTGTCGCATGGATAGCCCACCGTGGTTATCATGGGCTTGCAATGCCAACCTGGGAACGCAAAATTCGTGTGGTTTCGGGCTGGTTCTGGAACATCTTCCTAGGCCGCGACCTTTCAAGTGTCGAGGCAATGCGTAACCCACGATTATTCTTTGAAACATGGGCTGCCAAAACTGGAAAGTAAGTTCTAGGACAAAAAACCTTGGAGGATTCCTTGGAATTTTGTTCTTTGCCCCGATAGCCCAATGGCAGAGGCAGACGACTTAAAATCGTCACAGTGTGGGTTCGAGTCCCACTCGGGGCACCAGGTCTGTCAGACACATCACAGCAAAAGGGCATAGTCTTTGGGTCTAGACGCTAAGGAATAATGTGGATATCGCAATTTGGGTCGTAATCGGATTAGTAGTGCTCCTGGGGCTTTACCTGTGGGTGACATACAACGCTCTTGTGGCCCTAAAGGTCCGGGTGGATGAGGCCTGGAGCGACATCACCGTTCAGCTCAAGCGCAGAGCAGACTTAATCCCCAATCTGATTGAAACCGTTCGAGGCTATGCCTCACACGAAAAAGAAGTTTTTGAAAATGTAACCAAGGCACGTGCTGCCACAATTTCGCCTGAGGCGCTCGAGCACCCAGCGCAAGCTGGAAAGGCCGAGGGAGCCCTTCAGGGGGCCCTGAAGAGCCTTTTTGCGGTATCTGAGGCTTATCCGGTATTGGTGGCATCAACTAACTTTCTAGAGCTGCAGCGCGAGCTTACAGACACCGAGGACAAAGTAATGGCGGCCAGACGCTTTTTCAATGGCGGAGTTCGCGAATTGAATACCAAGATCTTGCAGTTCCCAAATAATATTTTTGCCTCAAACCTAGGTTTCTCTGAGCGCGAGTTCTTCGAGGTTGAAGACCCAGATGCCATTGCAGAGCCGCCTACCGTTAAGTTCTAAGCGCCCTACATGTACTCGGCGATTGCCAGAAATAAAAGAAATACCGTATTTATAATCACCGGTTTCATTGTGCTTCTCGGTGGTATTGCATGGCTTTGGGGTGTCTACAGCGGAAATGGGTCCAGTGCGATATTTATCGTCGCATTTGCGGTTGTTTACGCGTTGACCCAGTACTACGCAGGATCGCGAATAGCGATTGCCGTCAGTGGAGCTAAGCAAATTGAGAAAAAAGATAATCCAAGACTGTGGAACATAGTAGAGAATCTGAGCATCTCGCAGGGTATGCCTATGCCTAAGGTCTACCTGATTGAGGAGGCCGCACCAAACGCCTTTGCTACTGGAAGAGATCCTGAAAACGCAGTTGTTGGTGTTACAACCGGCTTGCTAGAGATCATGGATGACAACGAGCTGGAGGGAGTCATGGCTCATGAGATGTCTCACGTAAAAAACTATGACATCCGGGTCTCCATGATTGTTTTTGGGCTTATTTCTGCGGTCGGGATTCTGGCAGACATAGCGATTCGGATGTCCTTCTATTCCAGAATGGGAAACAATCGCAATAGCGGTCAGCTCGGTCTGATTCTTGTCTTAGCAGGGGTTGTCGGAATGATAATCGCTTGGCTAATCGGACCGATGGTTTCGGCTGCTGTCTCCAGGCAGCGTGAATATCTGGCCGATGCCTCCGGAGTGCAGATGACTCGCTACCCAGACGGACTGGCGTCGGCACTTGTTAAGCTCGGAGAATTTGGAAAGCCTATGAAGCGTGCAAACTCTGCGATGGCTCACATGTACATAAATGACCCGTTGAAACCGGGACTAGTCGAGAGGGCATTTTCAACCCACCCTCCGATTCCCAAGCGAGTCGAAAGACTTAAGCAGATTGGCAAGAGCTTCTGAATCACTAGACTCTTATCCATTCTTAGATTTTGAGGTTTTCTAATGGCAGCAATTGAACCAATCGGGCTAGAGCAATTCGAAGAGGCTCAGCAGACAATCATTGATGTTGCGGTAAGAACGCCGCTAATTCAAAGTGATTGGCTAAGCGAGTACACCGGCAGCCCGGTGTTTTTCAAGTGTGAAAATCTTCAGCGCACCGGTTCCTTTAAGCTCCGCGGTGCCTTCAACATCATCTCTAAACTTTCACCGGAGCAACGATCGCGTGGAGTAGTTGCTGCATCGGCAGGAAATCACGCGCAGGGAGTTGCTTACGCGGCCAAGGAACTTGGAATTAGTGCAACTATTTACATGCCGATAGGAGCATCGCTTCCCAAATATCAGGCAACCTTAGACTTTGGAGCCGAGGTAATACTGGCTGGTGGGATTGTCGACGAGACGATGAAGGCTGCTCGGGAATACACCGAGAAATCAGGCGCGGTTTTTATTCCACCTTTTGACGATCGCGACGTAGTTATTGGACAGGGCACCGTGGGCCTTGAAATTCTTGAAGACTTACCCGATGTCGATAACATCTTGGTTTGCTTGGGCGGCGGCGGCTTAGCTGCAGGAGTTGCAACCGTCGCAAAACTGGCTGCTGAAAAGCGAGGCAAGAAGATCAAGGTGATTGCAATTCAGGCTGAGGCGGCAGCGGCTTATCCAGGGTCCATTGCAGCCGGAAAGCCGGTTGCAATAAAAATGTCACCCACGATCGCAGACGGAATCGCCGTGGCTAAACCCGGTCAGATACCATTCGATCTTATAAGTCAGCATGTCGACGAAATAGTTACCGTCACCGAAGACGAGATGGCTAAGGCCATGGTCATTGTCATGGAGAAGTCAAAGCTTGTAGTCGAAGCCGGTGGAGCGGTTGGAGTTGCGGCAATTTTGGCGAACAAGGTAAAACTTTCCGGAACAACTGCCGTAATACTTTCCGGCGGAAACATCGACCCACTGCTGTTGCAGCGGGTTATTCGTCACGGGCTAGCTGCATCCGATCGCTACACAAACATCGCTGTGATGCTTCCAGACCGTCCCGGGCAGCTTGTGCTTACCGCACAGGCCGTGGCCGCCGCCGGAGCCAACGTCGTAGAGGTTCTTCACACGAGGCACGGCAACGGTCTTCAAATAAGCGAGGTTGAATTAGATTTGAGTATTGAGACTCGCGGGAAGTCTCACCGCGACGAGGTTTTCGAGTCTCTGAAGGCAGCGGGCCTCAGCCCGAGGATGACTGAAGACTAAAAATTAAAGTTTTTTATTCCGGAAATTTCTACTGAAATTTCCTTGCCGTTTGGAGCGCTGAAGCTAACGGAGCTCCCAACTTTCTGTCCCATCACCGCTTTGCCAATAGGTGAATCTGGGCTGTAAACGTCCAAGTCTCCCTCGTCGATTTTTGCCTGAAATTCAGTGCCGTCGAAAACTTCATTGCTACCTAGGTAAAATTCCATTGGAGAACCATTTAGTTTGCAGCTAACAACAAGCCCCTGTTTGACGACCCCATCAGAAGGATCCGCTTCGCCGATCTGAGCATTGCCGAGCATGTTTTGCAGTCGGTTGATTCTGGATTCCAGTTTGCCTTGCTCTTCTTTAGCGGCGTGGTAGCCGCCGTTTTCTTTCAGGTCGCCTTCTTCGCGGGCCTCTTGGATTTTGCGGCTAATAAGCCCTCGCTCGACTGTCATTAGTTGAGTGAGTTCAGCCATGAGCCTGTCAAAGGCCGCTTGGGTAAGCAGTAGGTCGTCGCTCATAAAAATCTCTTTCGGGTATTAAAACAGCTCGCCTAGCGAGCCGTAAACACTCTATCGCAGCCTGCACTCGTCGACCAAGCCGGTTACAGCCATCGAATATGTGTTGAGTTTTATGGTGTACCGGTTGGTTTCGGTATCGGAGGGTCCAAATTCATACTCTGCCCAGCCAACAACACCGAAGCTGTTATCCAGTGCTTCGAAAGAGCAGACAACAACCGCATCGACCGGTTTACTCAACTCAAAGTCAACTTCGGTACGCCATTCTGAAATTACTCGAAACCCCACGTCGGTACTTACGACTGGTGAGTAGTTTGCCCACGCGAAATATCCAGCCATTGCGACAAGTCCGGTAACACCCAGTATCGAAAGCACTCGATTTCTGGCGGGGTTACTGGGCCTCTTGGCCCCGTAACGCTCAGCTAGCAGATCTTCATTTGCACTCATAGTGAGAAAAGTTTAAGGCACAGGTGGAATACTTGAGTAATGGATTTCTTGCTAGCGATACTGATTGAAGTTACCGCCACGCCAATCCCGGTGCCGGATGACACTTATAACTCACCCGGACTCATTGGCTTCATAGTAACTTTTTCGGTGGCCGGCATTGCCATCGCACTCATTTTTGACATGAATCGCAGAGTGAGAGCCACTCGCTATCGCACTGAAATAAGGGCAAGGCTCGCAGCAGAAGAGCTCGGAAACATCGAAATTACCAAGCCGAATCGGCCCGAGCCTCCTATGAAGCCCAAGCGATCGAACCCAGAAGAGGATCCAGCCCAATAAGTAGACATGCGGTCCAGTGGCAGAAGAATGCCGCAACCGTCAGTGCATGGAAAATCTCGTGAAAGCCGAAGTGCTTCGGAGATGGGTTCGGACGCTTTAGTCCGTAGAACACGGCTCCCAATGAATAGAACAGCCCACCAACAATTACCAGCGTCATCATGACCCAGTTTGTTTCAAGGAAATCCGGAACGAATAGAACCGCTATCCAACCCATTCCTAGATAAATCGGAACGTATAACCACCTGGGAGCATTGATCCAGAAAATCCTAAAGCCAATTCCTAGAAGCGCTATTGCCCAGACTGCTGACAACAGCAAGACGCCTTTATCAGCGACCAAAGCGGTGACGGCCATCGGAGTATAAGTTCCAGCAATCAGCAAAAAAATGTTTGAGTGATCAATGCGCTTCAGTATGACTTTTGTAACTGGCCCCCAGTTAAAGCGGTGATAGAGCGCAGAATTTCCAAAAAGCAAAATAGAGCTTGCGAAGTAGATCGCCGCAGCAGTTTTGGCCTGCCAGCCATCAGAGAAAACGATGAGTAAAACACCGGCTGCGATTACGAACGGCAATACTCCAGTATGAATCCAACCTCTCCAACTTGGTCGAAAGTCATCCTGTGTGACGGAGCCCTTGAGCTCGTTGAGTGGCATGTGAAGCGGATCCGGGGAATCTGACTTGGCCATGGTTCCAAGGCTAAGGCATCGACTTGTTTCAGGTAGCATTCAGAGGTGCAGAATTTGCTATACGGCCTTTATTCCAAAGTTCTTGAGCGGAACCTCAGCAAAGAGGACATGCCCAAACACATTGGTGTGATGGTGGATGGAAATCGACGTTGGGCAAAGGTGCAAGGTTTCGAGGCCGCAGGCCAGGGTCATGCTGCCGGGGCAAAAAAGATAATCGAATTTTTATCGTGGTGCTCTGATCTGGGCGTAAAGCACGTGACTCTCTATCTACTTTCCACCGACAACCTCAAGGGAAGAACTAGTCAAGAGCTCACCGAACTAGTGGACATTATTGTCTCAATGAGCGAAGAGCTTGCTGACATTGGGCGTTGGAAACTGCAAATGGTAGGGGACAAAGAGGCACTCCCTGCCCCATCACTTGGTCGCATGGCAGCGGTCGAAAAAGCGACAAGTAAAAATTCGGGAACTCATGTGAATCTTGCAATTGCCTATGGGGGGCGCAAGGAAATAGCCGATGCAATGCGGGATATATTGCGGAAGCATTCCAAAGACGGCAGTACCGTTGACCAGCTTGCCGAGGTAATGACCCCGGAACTGATTGCCGAGCACCTTTACACTGGCGGCCAGCCAGACCCAGATTTGCTAATTAGAACCAGCGGTGAGCAGCGCCTAAGCGGTTTCTTGCTTTGGCAAAGCGCCAATAGCGAGTTTTACTTCGCAGAGGCCCTTTGGCCAGATTTCCGCAGAGTCGATTTTTTGCGGGCGCTTCGAGACTTTCAAGGCAGGCATCGCCGCTACGGAAGTTAGTAATTAGTTACGTGAACGATTTGACATACGGCGTGTCTTTGTTCCCCTTGCGAAAAACGCAGGTCTAGATTTAGAAAAAGGGTTCACACCGACAGGAGCCAAATTGGCAAATACCTCTAGCCCCAGGACCAATTCGAAAAACAAAGCCGGAATTGAGCCTGAGGCGGTGAGCCCAAGAGCCAAAAAAACAAAGGAAAAAGCACCAACCGCTTTGAGGACATTCGTCCTCGACACTTCTGTCCTGTTATCCGACCCAAAAGCAATGTTCCGGTTCGCCGAACACGAAGTTGTTTTGCCAATCGTGGTTATCAATGAGCTTGAGAAAAAGCGCAACGATTTGGAGATTGGATTTTTCGCAAGAAAGGCCCTGCGCCTTCTGGATGATCTTCGAAAAAAACACGAGCGACTTGATTTCCCCGTAGAAGTGGGCGATGGCGGAACTCTGAGGGTAGAGCTAAACCACATTGAGCAAAGCATTTTGCCAACTGGGTTTCAGCTGGGAGATAACGATTCTCGTATTTTGGCGGTAGCGGCGAACCTTCAAAACGAAGGTTTCCAAGTAACTCTGATTTCCAAGGATCTTCCGATGAGAGTAAAGGCGTCATCCATCGGACTAAACGCTGAAGAATATCTCCACGAGCTGGCAACCGATGAGTGGAGTGGCGTTGCTGAGGTATCGCTTTCTGGCGATGACATGGCAAACCTTTATGACAACGAGGAATTAGTTCATGAGTCGGCCAGGGAGTTCCCGATGAACACCGGCCTGGTTCTGGTTTCCGAGAGAGGAAGTGCGCTGGGTCGAGTAAGTGAGAACCGCACTATCCGCCTGGTCAAGGGTGATCGAGAGCTTTTTGGTCTTCATGGCCGCTCGGCAGAGCAAAGACTCGCTATTGATTCACTGCTTGACCCGGCAATGGGAATCGTCTCACTAGGTGGACGCGCGGGAACAGGAAAGAGTGCTCTAGCCCTCTGCGCGGGCCTCGAAGCAGTTTTGGAAAGACGCCAACACAAGAAGATAATGGTTTTCCGCCCGCTTTACGCTGTTGGCGGTCAGGAAATGGGCTACCTGCCCGGCACCGAAGCCGAGAAAATGAACCCTTGGGCACAGGCAGTTTTTGATACCCTCGGGGCGCTGGTCTCTAAAGAGGTAATCGAAGAAATCATGAATCGTGGAATCTTAGAAGTGTTGCCACTAACTCATATTCGCGGTCGTTCGCTTCACGACACCTTTGTGATAGTCGATGAAGCACAGTCGCTTGAGAGGAACGTTCTTTTGACAATGCTTTCTCGAGTTGGTCAAAAATCTCGCGTTGTCTTAACTCACGATGTGGCGCAGCGAGACAACCTAAGGGTTGGACGGCACGATGGAGTTGCATCGGTTGTAGAAAAACTCAAGGGCCAATCAATCTTCAGCCATATCACTCTGACTAGATCCGAACGAAGCGAAATTGCAGCTCTTGTAACCGAGCTGCTTGATTAGTAACTGGGGATAACCCAGAGCAGCTTCATCGGTTTGGTTCTAGCTTGTGGTCATGTCCGCAGGCTACCTATCTCTGGTCCCGATGGCACTAATTGCTGCCCTTGCCATTCCGCTGTCGGTTATTGACATTAGAGAACATCGACTTCCAAATAGGCACACCTATTTCCTGATCGCCTCTGCCATTGCTGGAACGCTGCTTGCCAGCCTCCTTGGGGCTCTCTGGCTGGATTTCGCGTCCGGTATTGCCATGGGAATTGTCACTGCTTTTGTCGGATACTTGCTAGCTAGATTCGGCGCCATTGGAATGGGCGATGTGAAACTTTTGATTGCGATGCACATCTGCCTGGGCTGGCATTCGCCGGTTTTGGTTTTATTTTCGCTAAGTCTTGGCTTGGCTCTGGCAAGCGCAATCGGTCTTATTGGTTTAGTAATTGGAAAACTAAATCCCCGCACGCTTATACCGTTAGGCCCATATCTGCTGATTGGGTTTTTGGTTGTTTCCTATTCGCCTGTGTCGGCGGTTATTACTGGGGAGGCCTTGTCATAGGAAGTACCGCCAACAGCTGGTCGAGTTGCTCGAGGCTCAGAGTATCGCCGTCGACATAGCCCAGATCAAGCGCAGCCTGCTTCACCGTGACACTGTTCGCCACCGCGTGCTTAGCAATCTTTGCCGCCGCCTCATAGCCAATGACCTTATTTAAGGGCGTGACTATCGCGGGCGATGATTCTGCGAGTTCCTTGGCTCTGTCCTGATTTACAAGTAGTCCATCGATTGTTTTGTCGGCAAGAACCCGCATTGAGTTGGAAAGCAGCCTGATTGATTCGAGAAGAGCATTTCCCATTACTGGGATAGCAACGTTCAACTCAAAATTTCCACTTGCACCGGCCCAAGTCACGGTCGCATCGTTTCCAATAACTTTCGCGCAGACCATCAGCACCGCCTCCGTGACAACCGGATTTACTTTGCCTGGCATGATCGAGCTACCGGGCTGAAGATCTGGAATCTGCAGTTCGCCGAGGCCAGTGTTTGGGCCAGATCCCATCCAGCGAATATCGTTATTGATCTTAGTTAGGCTCACCGCCAAAACCTTCAGCGCACCAGAAGCTTCTACTAATGCGTCTCTCGCTCCCTGCGCCTCAAAGTGGTCACGGGCCTCAGTGATTGGGAGTCCGGTTTCCTTTGCTAGGTGGCTAATTATGGCCTGGGGAAAGCCCTTTGGCGTGTTTATTCCGGTGCCGGTAGCGGTTCCTCCCTGGGGGACCTCACTAACTCTTGGCAGGGTGGCTTCGACGCGCTCGATTGCGTATCGGATTTGAGCAGCGTAGCCAGCAAACTCTTGTCCAAAAGTAACCGGAGTGGCGTCCATCAGGTGGGTGCGGCCAGGCTTCACAAAATCAGTCCAAGCCACTGCCTTCTTCTCGAGATGCCCGGCCAGGTAATCCAGTGATGGAAATAGGTCCTTGATTAGCGCGCTAGTGATTGCAACGTGAACCGAGGTTGGAAATACATCATTCGATGATTGCGACATGTTTACGTGATCGTTCGGGTGGACCTCGGAACCCAGGTGAGAAGTAGCTAAGGTCGCCAAGACTTCGTTCATGTTCATGTTGGAGCTGGTACCGCTGCCGGTTTGAAATACATCTACGGGGAAGTGCTCATGATGCTCGCCGGCAATAATCTGGTCCGCAGCGAACTGAATTGATGCGGAGATGGCCTCTTCAAGAATGCCCAGCTGGGCATTTGCTAGAGCCGCCGCTTTCTTGATTCTGGCCAGGGCGATTATCTGTTCTTTTTCTAGTCTGGTCCCGGAGATTGGAAAGTTCTCAACCGCACGTTGAGTCTGAGCGCGGTAGAGAGCGTGTTTAGGAACTTTTACTTCGCCCATCGTGTCTTGCTCTATGCGGTATTCCATCAATCTCTCGCTACCTGTCTATTAGATTTTTCCACGATGCTCGACTACGTGGACTTCACCAAGCTCTAGTTTGTACTGTGCTCCGACGATAGCAACTCGACCTGCCTGAATTGCCTCACGAATGACCGAGGATTTTTCGGTGATTTCTTGAACGGTGTCTTTGATGTGACGGTTGGTCAATTCGTCGATTGAAGTCTCTCCGAGTGCAATGCCACGATCAATGGTCGGAGTTATTCGATTCACAATATTGTGAATGAACTCTCCTTTTGCAGCAAGTGTCCCCTCTTGAGCGGCAATGCCAGCCTTGATGGCGCCACATTGATCGTGGCCGAGTATGAGAATCAAAGGAACGCCAATCACTTCAACTGCGAACTCCAGAGAACCCAGAATTGTCTCTGCCAACACTTGACCGGCATTTCGAATAACAAATAGATCTCCAAGCCCGACATCAAAGATCAGCTCTGCTGCAAGCCTCGAGTCTGAACAACCAAATACTGCTGCAAATGGGGTCTGCTCCACCGCTAGTTCACGCCGTTTCTCAGCGTCTTGATGCTTGTGCTCGGGGACGCCAGAAACGAAGTTCTTATTGCCTCGCACAAGCTTGCTCCACGCCTGCTCTGAGGTCACAACTTCAGCCATGTGTCTCCTAGTTGATTTCAGATGAAACAGCCTTCGCCAACTTTTCAAAATCGGAAGTAACGGCTGTTCCATAGATTACAACCACAGAATTATCCAGTCGGTGCAAAAGCGCATATTCAGTGGTCCCGGGCGGAGAAGAAGGGTTTATCGTTGGCCAAATTTCCCAAGTCAGTCCAGATAGTTCAATTTGTCCGTCTTGGAAATTACTGCTTAGCAAAGAGCTCTCCCAGGAGGGATTTGAATCAAAGGCTTGAGATAGACCAATGTACTGGTTTTCCTCGGTTACGAATCCGACGTACCAACTCACAACTCCGAGAGTCGTCTCCAAGCGCGCGGCGTTAGCCCACCAGCCCGAAGGGACCTCCGGGCTCAGAGCTTGCTGCCCGAGTGACGCCGATGCGTCAATGGAAATCGTCTGGTAATCCACGGCGGCGATTCGATTGCTGTCGTCTCTTGGAACGCCCAGATAGATTGCTGCCACTAGACCCATGGTGACTATTAGCGAAAGGACCAAGTTTCTTATGGTTTGCTTTGCTCTGCGCTGCGCTGGAGTGAGGCTCACTTGGCCTGACGCTCCTTGGAAGCCTTATCTAGTTTCTTGCGAGCGCCACTTAGCCACTCTTCGCAGTGCTTAGCAAGAGCCTCACCGCGCTCCCAGAGGGCCATTGAGGACTCTAGGCTCACATTCTGCTGCTCCAGTTGCTGAACTACTTCCTGAAGCTCGTCCCTGGCCTGCTCATAGCTCAGTGAGCTAATTTCTTTTGACATCTCTCTCCTTAACGTCATTTACTGTTGCCGAAATTTCCTGTCTGGCTGAAATCACACTAAATTCTTGGCCTTTTTTAGTTTTGTTGAGCACTTTGCCATCGACGGAAGTTATCACCGCGTAGCCGCGCTCCAAAGTCAATTGGGGTGAAAGGGATTTTGCGCGCGCGTGCAACTGTTCAACCTCGGAAGTGCTCCGTTCAATCCGGAAGGCAAGAATTTCGCCCAGTCTTCTGGCTGCTTGGGTCAAAATCTCCTGTTGGTTATCAACGAAACCGAAGGGGGATGCCAGAACCGGCCTTGATCTCAGCGAGGCGATGCTCTGCTGCTGGTTCTCAACCAATGATGACATTCGAAACCAAATTCGCTCTGCCGCATTCGAGAGCTTAGAAAATTCTTCTGCGATATCTGGGACCACTCTCTTGGCGGCATCGGTGGGGGTTGATGCTCGCAGGTCCGCAACTAAATCTAAAAGTGGCTGGTCATTTTCGTGGCCGATGGCGCTGACTATCGGCGTTTTGGCAGCAGCAGCAGCCCGCACGAGCCGCTCGTCGCTGAAGGGCAAAAGATCTTGGAAGCTTCCACCACCACGGGCAATTATTATCACGTCAACATCACTCATCAGGTCCAGTTGCTCAAGCGCCAAAATGATCTCTGCCACCGCGCGATCTCCCTGAACCAGAGTGTTTATGACTTCGAATTCGACCTCGGGCCAGCGCAGCTTGGAATTTTGAAGAACGTCTTTCTCGGCGTCAGATTTTGCTCCGGTAATGAGACCAATTTTGTTTGGCAAAAAAGGGAGAGCCTTTTTTAGGCTTGCATCAGTGAGGCCTTCGGAAATTAGCTGAAGCTTCAGTTTCTCGATTCGCTCAAGAAGCTCTCCGAGCCCAACCTTGTGCATTTGTATAACGCGCATCGTGAGCTTGCCGTTTTTCGGCCAGAAAACCGGTTGCACAAGTGCTACTACTCGGTCACCCTGACTGAGTCCGGGTGCTATCTCGGCGCCGGAGTTGGCAAAGGCGTGTATTTCAATTGAATTTTCAACGTCTAAATCGCGGATGGACCCAAACATGTTGGTGCCACGCTCGGAGAACGACTGCAGTTCTCCTTCAATCCAAACTCTCCCCAGCTTCTCTATCCAGTCCTTTAGTGATTTGGATAGCGTGGAAACCTGCCAAGGGGAATGCTCAGTGCTAACTTTGGATTGCAATTCATTACCGACTGCTTGCTCCAAACTGACCTCCTTGCTGGGGTTGTAGAATTGAATGGTGACTGTTATCAACAATACCGACCTAAAAGACACTGGCTTGAACAAGAAAGTTCTCCTAGCGGCTCCTAGAGGCTACTGCGCAGGAGTCGACCGAGCGGTAATCGCGGTCGAAAAAGCTCTTGACCACTACGGAGCACCGGTTTACGTGCGTAAGCAAATCGTTCACAACAAACATGTTGTGCGCTCACTAGAGCGTCGAGGAGCGATCTTTGTGGAGGAAGTCGACGAGGCGCCCGAGGGTTGTGTCATGATCTTTAGCGCCCATGGGGTATCTCCGGCGGTAGTTGAGATGGCCGAATCCAGAAACCAACAGACCATCGACGCGACCTGTCCCTTGGTAACCAAGGTCCACCGTGAAGTACAACGGTTTGAAAAAGAGGGTTACGACATTCTTTTGGTGGGCCACGAAGGCCACGAAGAGGTCGAGGGAACTGCCGGGCAGGCTCCGGGCATTGTCCAGCTAATTGACGGTAATGAAGACATAGCCAGGGCCAAAGTGAAGGACCCGAGCAAGGTCATTTGGCTTTCTCAAACAACATTGTCGGTCGATGAAACGATGGAAACCGTTCTGAAGATTCGAGAGCGATTCCCTCTCTTGGAGAATCCACCCAGTGATGACATTTGTTACGCCACCCAAAACCGTCAGGTATCCATCAAGAAAATCGGTGCGGACTCGGACCTTGTGATTGTCGTTGGATCAGCAAACTCCTCAAACACCGTCAGGCTAGTTGAAGTTGCTCTTGAGGCTGGAGCAAAAGCAGCCTATCGAGTCGACTTCGCATCAGAAATTGAAGACTCATGGTTTGAGGGCGTTGCAACAGTTGGAGTGAGTTCGGGCGCATCAGTACCGGAAGAGCTAGTTTCGGACGTACTTGACTACCTCGATGAGAAGGGTTTTGGCAACGTTTCGACGGTTACCACTGCCGAAGAGGACATTCAGTTCTCGCTTCCAAAAGAGCTTCGCAAGGAGCTAAAAAGCGCAGGCCAGGACACGTCCAACAAAAAGCGCTAATTACCTCTAAAGAAGTTTTTTTAGAAAATTACCAGGTGGACTTGCCGGCGGAACCTAGTTGCGTGGCGGCCTGAATCACGCGAGACGCCATTCCTGCCTCTGCGGCAGCTCCCCAGTTCCTGGGGTCATAGAGCTTCTTGTTTCCAACTTCGCCATCGATGCGCAAAACGGCATCGTAGTTTTTTAGCATGTGGTTTACCACTGGCCTAGTAAATGCATATTGGGTGTCGGTGTCAATGTTCATCTTGATTACACCAAATGAAACGGCATCGGAAATCTCTTTGTCTGTTGAGCCAGATCCGCCATGGAACACCAAGTCAAAGGGGTTCTCCTGGCCGTATTTCGCGCCAACTTCGCGCTGAATCTCCTCGAGTAGCTCAGGTCGCAAGTGGACGTTGCCTGGCTTGTAAACACCGTGAACGTTGCCAAAGGTTAGTGCCGAAAGGTATCGTCCTTTTTCGCCCACACCCAGCGCTTCGATTGTCTTGATTCCGTCTTCGACAGTTGTGTAGAGGTGCTCATCGATTGCACCCTCAACGCCATCTTCTTCGCCGCCAACCGCGCCCACTTCAATTTCAAGAATCGCTCCCACGTTATGGGTTTTTGCAAGTAGCTCTTTTGCAATAACCAAGTTCTTATCTAGGGCGATTGCCGATCCATCCCACATGTGGGAGTTGAAAATTGACTCGCCGCCGGATCTGACCTGCTCGGCCGAGAGCTCCAATAGCGGCCGCACGAATCCATCAAGCTGATCTTCCGCGCAGTGATCGGTGTGGAGGGCGACCTTAATGTCGTAGTTTTTCGCGACCTCTTTAGCAAACGCGGCAAAGGCCAATGCGCCGGAGACTCGATGCTTTATTGTCGATCCCGACCAATAGTCGGCTCCGCCCGTGGAGACCTGCAGGATGCCATCGGAGCCTGCTTCTTGCAAGCCAGCAAGAGCTGCATTTAGTGTCTGGGAGCTTGAGACGTTCAGGGCTGGATAGGCAAAGCCACCGGCTTTGGCACGGTTCAGCATCTCAGAATATTCGTTGGAAGTTACAACTGCCATGATGGTTGCTCCTTAGGGCTTTGCTGGCTCACCAAGAAGGTGATCTCGATTTGGGTTTTGGTCAACGGTAGCCGACACAAGGTTTTCAATACTTTGGAGTCCACTGGTTGGCTGTTGGACTTTAGCCGCTCCCCATTGAACCGCTGAGGAAATACCCTCGGCGATATCGAACCCGACGCCGTAGGCGGTTTCGTCTACCGGATGGGCTGCTAGGGCGGCGAGGAAGCCGGCAATGGTCGAGTCCCCAGCTCCAACGGTATTGATGACCTTCACTGGAGCCGTGCGGGCATGGATTGCGTGCGAGCTTGTGACTGCCAGGATTCCGTCTACGCCCAGCGAAGCCATCACGCAGTCGACGCCCCAACCGTTTAGCTGGCGAGCGGCATCGACAACATCGCCAAAAGTTGCAAGCTCTCTACCGACACACTCAGCCAGTTCGTGGGCGTTGGGCTTCATGATTGTGGCGCTTCCATTCTGAGCCCAGAATCTAAGAGCGGGGCCGGAGGTGTCAAGCACAACGCGAACACCAAGTTTTTTTGTTAGATCAAATAGCGGCTGAAGGTCTATTGCCTTGCCTGTTTCCAATATCTCCGGGTGAGCACCTGCAACAACCAGCCACCTGGCTCCGCTAGCCACCAGAGTCTCCTCAGTGAGCCTCAGTACGTGATCCCAGTCGGTTTGCTTCAGAGGTCTTGGGTTTTCATTAATTTTTGTGGTCGGTCCGTTTTCTTCGACGATAGTTGTTGAGACACGAAGTGTTCCCTCAACCCAAAGAGGCGTGAGAAATTCTGAACCGGTTCGCTCTAGAACACCCGTGTCGGCGTCACCTATTGGAACGATTCCAGGGGCTTCTATGTTCGCAAGTCGTAGGGCTCTAGAAACGTTGATGCCCTTGCCGGCTAACTCTTCGCCCACGCGAGTCGCACGATTTACGCCGCCGGCCTCTAGGTTGTTTACGAAATAGGTTCTGTCAAGAGTTGGGGCAGGGGTGAGCGTGACTATGGAGGTATTGCCTGCCATGGTTACTCCTTGAAGGTGGGTAGTAAAAAATGAAATTCCACTCACATCTTTGTAGGCGCGTCCACAACACTATAGCGAAAAGCGCTCAATCTTCGGAAAGCTCCTTGGAGGTCATCGCAGTCGGAGATTCTTCGATTTGCTTGGGTTCGCCTATCGAATCGATTCCGAGCTCGTTCTCGTCAAGATCATTTAGCTTGCGGGCGGTCACCAACATTCTGGACTCCAGGCTGGACACGAAGGCGTTGTAGGACTTGACCGTTGAGGTGAGTTTGTTGCCAAGGTCTGAGGTGAGAGTGGCAAGTTTTCCAACTCGTTCATATAGCTCCCTGCCCAGTTTGATCATTGAGCGAACTTGAGACTCATCTGCGTTTTGGCGCCAAATGTAGTTGATTGTTTTCAGAACGGAAAACAGTGAAACCGGAGATGAGAGCGCCACGTTTTTCTTGAATGCGTACTCCATCAGTGCAGGGTCAGAATCCAGGGCGGCAGAAAGCAGCGACTCGCTTGGTAGAAAGCAGATAACAAAATCCGGAGAAGAATCCAGGCCGGTCCAATAGGCCTTGCTGCCCAAGTCGTCGATGTGTTTTCTCACTGCGGCCACGTGATCCTTGATGAGGCGGTCTCGCCTGCTGGCTTCTTCGCCGGTTGCAAGCTCCGAGATGGCGCTGGCTTCCTGATAGGCGCTAAATGGAACTTTGGAGTCAATGGCTAGTGACTTGCCTCCGGGAAGGTTGATAACCATGTCGGCCCGACCCATGCCGGTATCGGTGGTGATGGTTGCCTGCTCGGAAAAGTCTGCATGCTTAATTAGACCCGCAAGCTCGACCAGTTTTCGAAGCTGGGTCTCACCCCAAACGCCCCGAAGGCTGTTTGAGCTAAGTGCCTGAGAAAGCTGCTGGGTTTGCTTTCTCAGATTCTCATCGGTTTCGACCGCGGTTCTCAACTGCTCGGAGATTGAGCTGAATTGCTCGGTGCGCTCCTTCTCCAGGCGCTGGACAACATCTTGCATCTGTTGGAGCTGCTGCTTTACAGGACCAAGCTGAACCAAAACTTTATTTTCTTGGTCTTGCTGATTAGCCTGAATTGCAGATGCCTGATCGGCCTTTAGAAGCTGAGCGCGCAGCTCTTTTTCTGTTGCCTCTAGCCCGGCCAGCTTGCTTCCAAGTTCTGGGTCAGATCCAACTAATTTTCGCTTCTGGTATCTGATACCGAATCCGGCTCCAATTATTAGGCCCAATAGCAGGGCGCTGACGCCTGCCCAAATGGCTGTGCTGCTTGCAATAAGTCCAGTATCCATGGTCCCAAGTATCGCAGTGGGGTCAGACTAATAAGGGCTTAAAACGCTGCTTGGTTTTGATTAGCAACTCATCCAGAGATTCCACTTCGTGACGGTTGGCCATATCCAGCGCAATCCTGGCGCAGGCGTCCGCATCCGCCAGCGCATCGTGGTGAGCAAATTCCTCGTGACCTATTGCATAAGCGACTGCGTTTAGGCGGTAACTGTCAAGGTTGTAGGTCTTCCTGGACATGAGCAGCGTGCAGCCATAGCTCAAGTTCGGTAAATCAAATGACACGGCCGCCGCTGAAGCACGAAGCACCCCCATGTCGAATGCGGCATTATGAGCCAAAAGTGGTAAACCATCTGTGAAAAGCAATAATTCTGGGAGTACTTCCTGCCACTCAGGGGCATCCAGGACATCCTCGGGCTTGATTCCGTGGACCCGGATGTTTCCTTCGTGGAACCAGTTATTTGGAAAAGGTGGTCGAAATAACATCGACAGCGTCTCGGTTATTTGACCATCCGAAACCCTCACGAGGCCAACTGCGCAAGGGGACGCAGGCGAGGAATTGGCTGTTTCAAAGTCAATGCTTATGAATTCCATGGCCACACATTAAGTATGAGGCAATAAGCTTTGCCGGTGGCCCTAACTATCGGAATCGTCGGCTTGCCCAATGTTGGCAAGTCCACCCTGTTCAACGCGCTTACTAAGAACAACGTTTTGGCGGCGAATTACCCATTTGCCACTATCGAGCCCAACATTGGAGTCGTGAACCTTCCGGACGCGCGTCTCAAGAGGCTGGCAGAGATATTTAGCTCGGAGCGAATTCTTCCGGCAGCAGTCTCTTTTGTTGACATCGCTGGAATCGTAAAGGGTGCATCAGAGGGCGAGGGGCTTGGAAATAAGTTTCTGGCAAACATTCGCGAGGCGGATGCAATTGCTCAAGTAGTTCGTGGATTCGCCGATAGCGACGTCATTCACGTCGAGGGCAAGGTTGATGCCGGTGGTGACATTGAAACAATCAACACCGAATTGATTCTTGCCGACATGCAAACTCTCGAGAAGGCAAGGCCGAGACTTGAAAAAGAAGTCAAGGGCAAAAAAGCCGATCCGCTGGTGCTAGTAGTAATCGATGAAGCACTGGCTTGCCTGAACGCGGGGACGCCACTTTCGCTTTCGAGCGTCGACTTAGAGCCGATTCGAGAGCTTGGCCTGCTGACGGCGAAGCCAATTTTGTTTGTGTTCAATGTGGACGAGGAAGTCCTTGGAGACCCAGGGAGACTTCAAGAACTCGCGAACTTAGTCAAGCCGGCAGAGGCTGTGTTCTTGGATGCCAAGGTCGAATCCGAACTTATCGATTTGTCTCCGGAAGAGGCTAACGAGCTGCTTGCGTCTCTTGGGCAAAACGAGTCAGGTCTTGATCAGCTTGCGCGAATTGGGTTTGAAACCTTAGGTCTTCAGACTTATCTAACTGCTGGGCCAAAAGAATCCAGAGCCTGGACAATACCTAAGGGCGCCAAAGCTCCTCAGGCTGCCGGTGTTATTCACACTGATTTTGAAAAAGGCTTCATCAAGGCCGAGGTTGTTTCCTTCATTGATCTAGACAGCGCTGGTTCGATGGCTCAGGCTAAATCGCTCGGCAAGGCCAGAATCGAAGGTAAGGACTACACAATGCAGGATGGCGATGTTGTGGAGTTTCGCTTCAACGTTTAGCACGCAATTGACATCTAGCTAGCTTGACGATTCGCGTTTGGGCCTGCTGCTTTCTTTTCGGCCCCTTACTAATCCAACCTCGTAAGAAGTGAAAGCAATGATTGTGACCGCCAGTAACGGCAAAACGAACCAGAGCATGATAATGGTGAACCCTCGGGCCGCATCGTGCTCGGTTGATGCCAGCACGAGATACAGAGCGTAGGAGGCGTAGAGCGCCACGAACATCGCTCCTTCCCAACGAGCAATCATGAAGCCGGTGAATGCAATTGGCAGCAGTGCAACTGCAGCCGCGAGCATTAGTGGAAGGTCAAGTGCGATCGCTGCCGAAGGCACTGGAATGCCATCTCCGAAAATAATTGCTGGTAGACCAAGCACTAAACCGATGTTGAAAAGATTGCTCCCGACGATGTTTCCAACCGCTATGTCTCGCTCGCCGCGCCTGAGAGCAACGATCGAGGTTGCAAGTTCTGGTAGCGAGGTGCCAAGGGCGACAACAGTCAGGCCAATAATCAGGCTGCTCACTCCGAGCCCGGTAGCAATATTTACCGCCCCCGATACCAGCAATTGAGATCCAAGCACCAAGAGCCCAACCCCGGCTGCCAGTACAGTTGCAGCCCACCACAATGATGCAGGCTTGCTATTCAGAGGCAGCTCAATTGGCCTGTCATCTGGCTCGGCAGCCGTGCGCCGGCCGATCAAAATGCTCATGATTATGTGGAAAATAAGAACGGCAAGTAACAACATCCCATCGAAGATGCTTATCCTGCCATCCAGGCTCACCAGCACAAGCAACAGCGATAGCCCCACCATTACCGGAATATCGAACCTAACCAACTGACGTTTAATGACCAGCGGGCTGATGATCGCCGATATTCCAAGAATTACAAGAATATTTACAATATTGCTACCGACGACATTTCCCACAGCTAGGTCGGGTTCGCCATCTAGGACAGCCCCAACCGTCACGGCAAGTTCAGGAGCAGATGTTGCAGCGGAGACAACTACCAAACCAATTACCAGTGGAGATAGTCCCACCTTGGAAGCAACTGTTGATGCACCACGAACCAGTGCTTCGCCTCCCGCTATTAGAAGTATCAGGCCGGCAATCACCATCAAAATATCGGAAATATTCACGTTTGTAGCTTACGCTTCGGCGATTCCGGTTATTGCCAGCTCAACCCGCTCATTCAGATAATCTTTGAGCGGTCGAAGGTCCGAGTCTGACGCAGTTGACATCCAGCGGACTAGGAGTTGCTGGGTACGAAACCCGTCGACATCTATCTCTTGTAGCACCAGCGGCCCATTTTCCCCTGCCAGTTGATCTAGGTCATCTATCGGCAGTGGACGAGGGTCAATCAATACCGCGCTGTCCTCCGGGAATTTAGCTGCCAGAAGCTTTCTCCTAAGCTCTAGGCGCTCTTGAGCACTCTGAGCCTGATGTCCCGGCAAAACCTTGAGGCTCGCTCTGATGATCAGGCCTGGTTCAAACACATCCCCTTGGGTAGTGACCACGAGCGCGCCAAGCAAAAAGCCTTCGCCGGCCTTCTTGAACGAGCTGGAGAGAGTGAAGAGTCCAAGAAGTCTGCGCGCAGGGGTCGATACTGCAATCTGGGCAGGGTTCGCACCAGCAGCCAACAATCGGTTTGCTGCCGAAGCGATTAACTCTCTAGTTTCGGTACTCACCGAATTAAGATTCATGGCTCTATCGTCTCCTCCAAGTTCCCTCTTAGCAAGCAGGATTGCCACAGGCCTTGCTGGCATCGTGTCGCTTCTTGGAATTCGGCTAGAGGCGTCTGGCTTTAGCACTCAAGCTTTTTCGCAAAATTACCGAGATAGAATTAGGCACGTGCCTTCCACCATAATTCGCCTATCAGTCTCTGACGATATCGTCAGCTGGTTCGACGCAATCGGCCCATTTCTTTTCTATACGGCTGTTTTTGGTCTTGTATTCGCCGGCACAGGCCTGTTCATAGGCGCGTTTATCCCCTTTATAACTGGGGACTCCTTGGTATTTGCTGCCGGTTTGGTTGCAGCAGCCAACACTGATTCAATCAACATTTTTGTCATGGTTGTCGGGGTTGGAGTAGCAGCCTGGCTCGGCGATCAGGTTGGCTACACTCTTGGCCGGCACTATGGGCGTCCTTACCTCGATAAACGTCAGGGCAAATGGTTGCAAAAAGCTATCGCGAGGTCGGATCAGTTTTACGAGCGCTACGGCTGGTGGTCAATTGTTGTTGCGAGATTTGTGCCCTGGGGCAGGGTAATAATGCCTGCCCTAGCCGGCATCAGCAAGATGAACTATTACAAATTTTTTAGTGCAAATGCAGTTGGTGCCGTTGTCTGGGGATCAGGACTAACTACCGCCGGTTACTTTACCTATTCGATCCCTGGAGTCAGATCTGCGGTCTACATCATTGCCCTTGTTGTAATAACGCTCAGCGTTATCGCTGGAGTACGAACTTGGCGCGCAAACCGGGTCTAGTTTTGAACCCAAATCTCGCACAACTTGCCTGATTGCTCTTCCTCGTAAAACTCATTCTCTTGAATAGACCAAGTGCCCCAATAAGAATCAAACTGCCCATGATCTCTCGCCGAGAACCTTGACTTTCTTTGACTTGAATCACTTTCCATCCAGATGGTCAGGTCGGCTAGTTCGCTGGATGCCGAAGACACAGAGCCGCAGCCCTCCACGATGACTAGATTGCCACCTTCAAAACTACGCCAACCATTCGCTGGCTCGTTTGCCATTCCTCGGGAGCCAAGTTGCCAATCCCAGACCTGCCAATCGGCCTGCTTTCCAGCAGCAATGGGCCTAAGGATGCTTCGGTTTAGATAAGACGACCCTGCCCTGAGGCCATTCCAGCCAGGATATAAATCGTCCATGTGAATTAGCTTGGGGAGTTGCTTCTCGGATTGAAAGATTAGGTCCGCGAGCTGACCGGCAAAACGCGACTTTCCGGATCCGGCTCTGCCGTCAATCAGAACTATTGCCGTGTTCTTTACATTTATAAGGACGTCGAGCTGGGAATGAACCGATATCAAGGCTTCTTCGTAGCTAAGCAAATTTCGCGGCATATGGCGAGTTTAGGCGGAATACCCGTAAGCTTAGAAAGGCTATTCCAGCCTCCTCAGAATTTTACCAACCCAAGGTTTATATAAAAATGAAAAACAACGCGCTCAGGAACCTAGCCATCGTGGCCCACGTGGACCACGGTAAGACAACTTTGGTGGACGCCATGTTGCGCCAGACTGGCTCTTTTGCCTCCCACGGAACACAGGACGAGCGCGTCATGGACTCCGGTGATCTTGAGCGTGAAAAGGGAATTACCATCCTGGCCAAGAACACTGCGGTCCGCTATGAAGGACCTGCAGCCAAGGGTGAGTCGATCGTCCTAAACGTTATTGACACCCCGGGTCACGCTGATTTCGGTGGAGAAGTTGAGCGTGGATTGTCCATGGTCGACGGGGTGCTACTGCTAGTTGACGCATCAGAGGGCCCATTGCCGCAGACCCGGTTCGTTCTTCGTAAGGCTCTGGAAGCAAGACTGCCTGTCGTGTTACTTGTAAACAAGACAGACCGTCCGGACGCCAGAATCGACGAGGTAGTTGAGGAAAGTCACGACCTACTTCTAGGACTTGCTTCTGATTTGAACGACACTGTTCCAGATTTGGATGTCGATGCGATCTTGGACCTACCTGTTATTTACGCATCAGGCCGTGCTGGTCGAGCATCGCTAAACAAGCCAGCCGATGGTGAGTTTCCAGACTCGGAAGACCTGGAACCACTTTTTGAGGCAATCTTGAAGTACATTCCGGCTCCTTCTTACGAAGAGGGTGCGCCACTGCAAGCTCACGTCACCAACCTTGACTCCTCCCCATTCCTTGGTCGCCTAGCGTTGCTTAGGATCTTCAACGGTGAAATAAAGAAGGGTCAGACAGTTGCCTGGGCTCGTCAGGATGGAACCACTCAGAACGTGAAAATTACCGAGCTGCTTGGAACAAAGGCTCTTGAAAGAATGCCAATCGATAGTGCCGGCCCTGGGGACATCGTCGCTGTTGCAGGCATCGAAGACATCACCATCGGTGAATCACTTTGTGATCCCGATGATGTTCGCCCGCTCCCGCTAATTTCAGTTGACGATCCTGCGATCTCCATGACCGTCGGTATTAATACCTCGCCTATGGCTGGCCGCGTCAAGGGCGCCAAAGTAACCGCTCGTTTGGTGAAAGATCGCCTAGACCGCGAGTTGATCGGTAACGTTTCAATTCAAGTTCTCCCAACCGAGCGTCCAGATGCTTGGGAGGTTCAGGGTAGAGGTGAGCTTGCGCTAGCCATACTTGTAGAGCAGATGCGACGCGAGGGCTATGAACTAACAGTCGGCAAGCCGCAGGTAGTTACCCGTAAGGTCGAAGGCAAGGTTCACGAGCCGGTTGAAGACCTGACCATTGACACTCCAGAGGAGTTCTTGGGTGCTGTCACGCAGCTTCTGGCCGCCCGCAAGGGTCGCATGGTCAACATGACCAACAACGGCACTGGCTGGGTGCGCATTGAGTTTATGGTTCCATCACGAGGGCTTATCGGATTTAGAACTGAGTTCTTGACTATAACCAAGGGCGCTGGTATTGCCAACGCACTGGCTGCCGGCTATGAGCCATGGTTCGGGCCGATTATCACTCGTCAGAATGGATCGCTGGTTTCGGACCGAGCCGGTGTCGCCACACCATTTGCGATGATCGCCCTGCAAGAGCGCGGAGCATTCTTCGTGGAGCCAACCAGTGAGGTTTATGCAGGAATGGTCGTCGGAGAAAACTCCAGGGCTGATGACATGGACATCAACATAACCAAGGAGAAGCAGCTAACCAACATGCGAGCTGCTTCAGCTGACAACTTTGTTGGCCTAACGCCTCCAAAGAAGCTTTCCTTGGAAGAGTGCCTTGAATTTGCTCGCGAAGACGAATGTGTTGAGGTTACGCCTGAAGCCACCAGAATCCGAAAGCTGGAGCTGGATGCAAACGTTCGGGCACGCCATGCCTCTGCTAGAAAGCGCGCTTCAGAGAACTAAACGATTTTGGAATCTATTGAATAGATTTCGGACGGGTCTCTGCGAGTTCGCGTAGCTACTTCACGCTGAACCAACTCCGGGCTCTGGTTGTCGATTTTTCCTTGCTTGCCAATTGCAATCACGCAGATAACTTCTCGGTCCTTGGCACTAACTATGTCCGAGACGATATCGTGATTGATTCCTCCCATGTAGTGCGCTTTGAGGCCCATGGCTTCGGTTTGGGTAACGAGCTGGCTGGCGGCAAGGCCAACATCAAAGTGGGTTGCAGCTTGGCTTCTTGGTTCACCATCGAATTTTGCATCAGCCAGTAACACCGCATAGGCAGAGCCTTGTGGCGCCCACGCCTGGTTATATCCCTTTAGTCCTGATCCTGACATTTCCTCAAAGAGATCGGTTCCAGATCTCAGAATTACCACGTGCCAATTTTGGTGGTTGCTACTCGACGGGCTCCAACGGAA
>TARA_B110000114_G_scaffold22866_3_pt1 | contig 29707 bp, 36 predicted proteins | sample TARA_B110000114 | Tara Oceans TARA_B110000114 (sample SAMEA4397311) | marine metagenome | biome: Polar Biome; feature: [SRF] surface water layer (ENVO:00010504); material: water (ENVO:00002006), including particulate matter (ENVO:01000060) such as... | depth 5 m
ACAAATTCTGGATAGAGCGATTTGACCCAACTAGTTTCAGATGTGATAACTCAGGCCTTTGCCTCATTGTTTCGCCAGCCTCATACCGAAGTGATGATACATCCCAGGGGTGAATGCCTCTGTTTACGTTATTGAGTGTAATATGCTGTCTTTTCCCAAACGGGAAACGTCAGCCTGACGACACAAGCCGAGTGGTAACATTTCCCCAGAGCAGTCATTCAATCACCGCGCAGCATCGGTCAGATTGGGCTCGAAGCCGACATTCACATCGTTCAATCAATGACTGGATGACTGCGATTTCATCAAAATGGGTTACCCACCCGCAACCGTCAACACGATTTTTCCAATGTGCCCGCTGCTTTCCATACGCGTATGTGCGCCGGCCGCATCGGCCAATTCAAACGTGCTGTCCATAACTGGCGCGACCATGCCAACCTCGATCAACGGCCACACTTGATCGCGCAAATCTTGCGCGATCTGCGCCTTTGCCAGATCGCTTTGTGGACGCAATGTGCTGCCTGTGATCGTCAGGCGTTTAATCATCATCATTGCAAAATTCAACTCGGTCACAGCACCCTGCAAGAACGCGATTTGCACAAGGCGTCCGTCATTGGCCAGTGTCTTGATGTTGCGCGGGATGTAATCGCCACCAACCATATCTAGGATCAGGTCAGCGCCACCCTCGTTCTTCATCACGGCGACGAAATCTTCGTCTTTGTAATTAATCGCCTTCTCGGCCCCTAACGCGACACAAGCCGCGCATTTGTCATTCGACCCTGCGGTCACAAAAACCCTAGCGCCAAACGCATTCGCAAGTTGGATCGCCGTTGTGCCAATCCCGCTAGACCCACCGTGGATCAGGAACCGCTCGCCCGCTTTCAACCCACCACGGGTGAACACATTCGACCAAACGGTAAAGAAGGTTTCGGGCAAACACGCCGCCTCTTTCAGCGACAACCCCTTGGGCACAGGTAAACAATGCGCCGCGGGGGTTGCGACATATTCCGCGTAACCACCGCCGGGCAACAAGGCACAAACCTGATCGCCAACGCTAAGCCCCGCAACACCGCCACCTACAGCCACAACCGTGCCCGACGCTTCCAACCCCGGCAAATCGCTGGCCGTGGCAGGCGGAGCGTATAACCCCGCGCGCTGCAGCGCATCTGGGCGGTTCACGCCCGCATAAGCAACCTTTAGAATAACCTGGCCATGCGCGGCCACAGGAACAGGGCGCTGCGTCAGTTGCAGCACCTCTGGTCCACCGGCTTTTGTAATTCCAACAGCGCGCATCATATCGGTCATGTTCAAAGTCCTTTTGATTTGAACCCACAATCACCGATCAAACGCCAACGCGCAATGCTAGCGACGTGGCGTCGTCCAACTGCCGGGCAAATTCACCTCCGGCATTTTTTGTGGCGCTTTGATCTGTTTCAGCAACCAATTTGGCCCTGCCATCAATTTGGACAATGTTGGACTGTCCTTAACTTGGGCCTTTAGCTTTTCGATCTGCATTACGTTGTCGATGCGGCGATCCAAAAATTCCCACGTGGCTGCATTGTCAGGCTCATTGTCACCCAACCAATACAAAACTGTTGCGCTGTAAACCGTGCCAAGGGTTGCGCGTTTGGTGTACCAATTCACATCCTCAGACGTGTCGCCCAAGGCAGACCAGATCGCGTCAATCGTACCCCAAATCAGCTTGGCCCCATCACCCGCATGGGTGGGTAATGCGAACAGCGTCGTACCACGGCGAACGGCTTCTTTGTCTTCAACTGCTTCAAGGCGAAACCGTACAGCCGCTGCAATACGGTCCCGAAACCGCATCGCGCTGAGGTCTGCGGCCTTAAGCCGTTCCAACATCAGCACATCACCACGTTGGTGGTAAGCGATCGCTAAATCCACCGCGCCACGTGGGCAAACAGCAGCTGCCATCGTCGAATCAATACCAGTATCGCACACAGCCGCCTGAAACGTTGCATCGGACCAGCCGTCAAATGGGACGTGTCCCACCGCAGCGTCCAATAGTTGGTCTTTTATCTGTAAATATGAAGCAGTCATGGCACTCTCCGCATTGCTTGCAGTCACTCTAGACAAAATGGAGCTACTTTGCTATGCGACAAATTCCTGCAAATCCTTGCAATTCTTATCTAGAAAGGTGGTGAAAACCACATGCAGGTTAGTGTTCGTGACAACAATGTCGATCAGGCACTTCGTGCCCTGAAGAAAAAGCTACAGCGTGAAGGCGTTTTTCGTGAAATGAAGCTTAAGCAACATTTCGAAAAACCGTCAGAGAAAAAAGCGCGTAATAAAGCTGAAGCGATCCGCCGTGCCCGTAAATTGGCGCGTAAGAAGCTAGAACGGGAAGGCTGAATTAATTCACCTTAACATTTGAGACAACTAAACCCCCGTCGAGCAATCGGCGGGGTTTTTCTTTGCCCACTACCCAATCATGAAAACGTCATAGCGCGTAGACTTACCCAATATCTGATGCGAACAGGCCCGCACGCCATTGATCGGATCGGCTTTTGCTGGCCATTTTAAAACCACCCGCTGCTTGGCTGCATCAAGGGCTGTACGCACCAGATCAGCCGCATCATCATCTGTGCCCACAATATCGCGCACCTGGCGCAACTCGCGCTTAACAAGTGCTGATTTGTTACGTGGCGGGTGCATTGGGTCAATCAATATCGCCTCTCCGTCCAAGGTGGGTAGCAAGTCCTTGGCATCGCCGTGCAGCAGGGTCATCCGGTTGATAATCTCAGTCACTTCACCACCTCCAATTGCCGCGCGCTCAAGACCGTCTTGCAGCAAGGCATACATCTTAGGGGAGCGCTCAATCATCGTGACCTGCGCACCCAGCGAGGCTAACAGAAACGAGTCACGCCCCAAACCCGCAGTTGCATCAATCACAGTTGGTGTTTTCCCTGCACGCAGTCCCATCGCCTTGGCCAAATCCTGACCGCGCCCACCACCAAATCGCAGCCGATGCCCGACAGCACCACCAACAAAATCGACTCGTAATTCAGTTTCAGGCTGTGCCATTTTCGGGCCTATTCCGTTCGTGTACCTGCATCAAAAATTGGTCATCATATCAGCGCACCATCAGGCCCAGCTGCCCCAACAGATCACCCGCCTGATGTTTGGAAATCACCGCGCCTCTGAACCATTTGGCGTCCGTCAACGTAACGCCGCCTAGATCGGCACCGCGTAAATCCGCATGTTCGAACCGACAATCCGAAAGGTTTGCATCGCGCAACAAACAATCCTCAAACACAACGTCGCGGAAATCACAGGATCGCAAATCGGCCTCAGTAAAATCAATCTGCTTCAAAGTCATCTTGTGAAACGACATCTTAGGCAGCTGGGCAAAGACAAACAGGATGTCCTCGAACTCCATCCCACTGGCCCGCGCCTCACTAAAATCTGCACCCGTCATTTTACAATGCGCGATCTTCATCACCGCCAATGTGGCCCCATGAAAGGACGTGTTGCTAAAGTCACCACTGGCAATTTCCGCCTCAGTCAAAACCGCGCTAACGAAACTGGCACCCGCCGCGCGGCATCCTTCAAAGACCGTACCTTCCAACATCGCACCATTGAATGAGGTGCCTGCCAAATTGCATTTCTCGAACCGCCAATTTGGCATATCCAATTGCGATAGGTTCAAACCACGCAGATCGCAGTTGCGCAACACAAAGTGTTCAACCGCCTCAGACAGATCTCTCATGTCAGCTTCTGTCAGCAATCGATCCTCAATGAGACTGTGGGGCATGTTTTCCATAGAGTTTGGTCTGACATTCGCTATCCTATTTTTCAAGGGCCACCGCGAGGCACAAGAACGTTTGGAACCATTGATGACAAAGATCGATTTCAGAAAAACGCAGAAGGCGCTGTACCTACCGTCCGCCAAAACCATCGAACTGATCGATGTGCCACCGAGGCAATACGCGATGATCGACGGCAAAGGTCCCCCCCGGCAACCACACCTATATCGCAACTCTTGGGTGGCTATATCCTATCAGCTATGGAATCAAATTTTGTTCCAAACTTGAACTGAAACAAGACTATGTTGTCCCCCCGCTGGAGGGGCTTTGGTGGGCAGAAGATTATTCTGCCTATACATCAGATCGGCGCGAAGAATGGCTGTGGACGATGATGATCCGCTTGCCCGATTGGATATCCCAGACAATCTTCGACGCGTGTTTTGCCAAGGCGGAAATCAAATTAGGAAATCCACCCACAACGCTACGGTTTAAAACCTTGCATGAGGAGCAGTGCGCCCAGATCATGCACATTGGCACCGACAAAGACGAGGGACCCACAATTGCCAAGATCCACAACCAGTTCATTCCAGATCAAGGACTAATCGAAAACGGCCACCACCACGAAATTTATAATGGTGACCCACGTAAAACCGCACCTGAGAAATTGCGGACAGTCTTGCGCCAGCCCGTCAAAGCACGCGAAACCGCTTAAACGATCGGTAGCGCCGTCGTCTTAAACACTGTGCGCAATGCAAAGCTGGATTGCATCTGCCCAACACCAGGAAGGCGCGCCAAATACTGGCGGTGGATACGTGCAAAATCCTCAGTGTCTGAGGCAACGACCTTCAACAAATAGTCGGCGGAACCAGCCATCAGATGGCATTCCAAAACATCTGGCACGCGGCCTACGGCTTTTTCAAAGGCGTCCAGCACCTCATCAGCCTGCCCTTGCAACGTGATCTCAACGAACACAGTTGTTGGAACGCCCATTTTACGAGGGTTTAACAACGCCACATAATCGCGGATATACCCCTCTTCTTCCAAACGCTGCACACGACGGTGACAGGCAGAAGGCGACAGGTTCACCACCTCGGAAAGGTCCGCATTTGAAATACGCCCTTTGCGCTGCAAAGCAGTAAGAATGCGTTTATCTGTCGCGTCGAGCTTCATACACGAAGAATCCTTTAATTAATACCGCACTATGTAGCAGAATCTTCGAACAGACCATAAGTTATCCGAAGATACTCATCAAAACCCATGTGTTTTGATGAGCATTGTCGAAGCTTTACTCAGCGCAGGTGCACCAACCCATTTATTGTGCTCAAAACAAAAAAGGTCCACAGCGATTAAACTGTGGACCCAAGTTCGACCGATTTCGGCCAGATATTATTAGTTTAAACCGTTAAGGCTTATTTCTCTAAAGCAGCCAAGATATCAGCCAAAAGCTCTTCTTGTGTGGGACCAGCTAGCGCTGGTGCTGGAGCTGCTTCTTCTGCTTTTTTCATTTTGTTCAATGAACGAACCAACATGAATACGACAAACGCGATGACCAAGAAGTTGATGATCGCCATGATCAAGTTACCGTATGTCAATTCAGCTTCGCCAACTTTTGCTAACAAACCTGCAAAATCGATGCCGCCCATGACGATGCCAATGATTGGGTTGATCAGGTCAGCAACCAAATAACCAACGATCGCAGCGAACGCGGCACCAATGATGATACCAACGGCCATATCCATGACATTGCCTTTGTTAATGAAGTCTTTGAATCCTTAAAGCATTTGAGTGTCCCTCATACAATTTTATGACCGTCGCCTTTACTTGGCGTTTGTCTATGAGGGACTTGCTAACACAATTTAGAATCGACACGAAAGTTTCTTCGGGGGGAAAAGATACACAATACTAAATGGATATTGAGTGGTCACTACCTTTCAACCCCAAGAAGCACCCGGCACGACTTAGGCGGGAAGCGCACCCATCAAAACATAATTCAGGATTTGGACAACTTGAGCCGGTTCCTTGACTACAGCCAATGCTGCCGCATCGACTTCTTTCAACGCGTGTTGGTGCTCGTTCTGATGCAAGATGATCAATGACTTGCCCAGCGCTGCGGCATAACCCGCATCAAAGGCTGCGTTCCATTGTTTATACTTGTCACCAAAACGCACCACGACAACATCAGCTTCTTCAATACCTTTACGCGTGCGAATCGCGTTCAGTTTTGCACCTTTGTTGTCGTGCCAAAACTTGTCCGCTTCAGTCCCCATAATCGCAACACCGCAATCATCGCTTGAGGCATGGTCGGTTACGGGCGCGCTAAAGGACACAGCCAACTCAGCCGCGCCTTCAATGATCTGCTCACGCCAATCAGTGTGAATTTCGCCTGACAAATATACGTTCAACATATGATCAATCCTTCACGCTTAACCGCGCAATACGCCGCCTGTGGCTTTGGTGACTTTCTCAATAACCTTGGCGCTGAGCGCTTCGATATCTTTGTCTTTCAAGTTGCCGTCGCGCGGTTGCAAACGCACTGTGATCGCAAGGGACTTTTTGCCCTCACCCAGTGACCCGCCGATGAATTCATCAAACACACGCACACCGTCAATCAATGCCTTGTCAGCACCCGCCGCCGCATTGACCAAAGCCAACGCATCAACGTCTGAATCCACGACAAAGGCAAAGTCACGTTCGACCGCCTGTAGATCACTAATGTCCATCGCACCACGGCTTGCGCCAGATTTGCGTGGCAACGGGACTTGCTCTGGATAGATGGTAAAGGCCACCGCAGGGCCCTTCACATTCATCGCCGCCAAGATACGTGGGTGAACTTCACCGAACACACCCATAACCTTTTTCGGACCAAGGCAGATCATACCGTGTCGACCAGGGTGCCACCACTCTGGCGCACCGCGATTGATTTGTACCTTCGCAGGGGCACCAATGGCCACCAACACCGCTTCGGCGTCCGCCTTGACATCAAACAGATCAACGCCACGAGACGCACCGTGCACATCCTTTGGACCTGTGCGACCGATCAACAAACCAGAAACCTGCAAATGCTCTTCGCCCGGCTCGCCACCGTCAAAAACAGTGCCCACTTCGAACAATGCCATGTCGGCAAAACCACGTGCTTGATTGCGTGCCGCAGCTTGCAAAAGCGCTGGTAGCAATGCGGGGCGCATGTGGCTCATATCCGCACTGATCGGGTTTTCCAGCATCGTCACATCCGTACCACCACCAAACAACTTGGCGCTGGCCTGATCGATAAAGCTATAGCTCACACATTCACTATAACCCAATGCCGCCGCAGTGCGACGCGCAGCGACAAGGCGACGCTGGATTGGCGTCATCACCGGCTTTGGCACACCATCGGTCAGGTGTGGCAATGGACGACCCTGCAATTTGGTAAGGGAGGCAATACGCGCAACCTCTTCAACCAAATCCGCCTCACCCTGCACATCGGGACGCCAGCTAGGAACGTGCGCCATATCGCCTTCAAGTTTAAAACCAAGAGCGGTCAATGTTTGACGCTGTGTTGATTCAGGAATTTCCATTCCAACCAATGATTGGATACGTGCCGTATCCAACTTGTAAGCGCGTTCCACATGTGGGATCGCCCCCGCAATCACCACGTCAGAGGCTTCGCCGCCTGCGTGTTCCATGATCATCTGCGTTGCCAGCTCAACACCTTGCGGCGTGAATGCAGGGTCAATGCCGCGTTCAAAACGATAGCGTGCATCTGAATTAATCTTGAGCGCGCGACCGGTATACGCAGTGCGGACCGGATCAAAATAAGCGGCTTCAACAAATACGTTTACCGTTTCTTCGGTACAGCCAGACGCCACACCACCCATGATGCCACCGATGCTTTCAACATCGTTGTCGTCAGAAATAACAGTCATGCCTTCGACCATCGTGTATTCTTTGTCATCCAGCGCAGTGATGGTTTCGCCACCCTTTGCTTTGTGAATGCGCAATGCATTGCCTGCGATCTTATCAGCATCAAACACGTGCAATGGACGGTTTTGGTCGAAGGTGAAAAAGTTAGTCACATCGACCAAGAATGAAATTGGACGCAGGCCAATGGCGCGCAAGCGATCTTGCAACCATTCTGGGCTTGGGCCGTTCTTGACACCACGGATTACGCGACCAAAGAAGACTGGGCACTGATCCAGTGTGTCTTCATCAATGCTAACACTGACAGGGCAAGAGAACGTGCCGTCAAAGTGCACCTCTTTAGCAAGCTTAAGCGTCCCAAGACCGCGAGCGGCCAAATCACGCGCGATGCCACGTACGCCCAATGCGTCAGGACGATTCGGGGTGATTGCGATTTCGATCACTGGATCGACTTTGGCGGGGTCATTCGCCGCCAACCAATCCACAAAAGATTGACCAACCTCGCCGTTGTCCAATTCGATGATGCCGTCGTGTTCATCTGACAACTCCATCTCGGACTCAGACGCCATCATGCCAAAGCTTTCAATCCCACGGATTTTGCCAACGCCAATGGTGATATCAAGGCCCGGCACATAAACACCCGGCTTGGCCACAACGACGGTAATCCCCTCACGGGCATTCGGCGCACCGCAGATGATCTGCTTCATGCCATCGTCGGTGTCCACCTGACAGACGCGCAAGCGATCAGCGTCGGGGTGCTTTTCCGCACTCACGATCTTGCCGATTGTAAAATCGGCCAGCTTCGCACCGCGATCCTCAACACCTTCCACTTCAAGACCAAGGTCGGTCAAAGCGTATAGGATATCATCAATCGGAGCTTCTGTTTCCAGATGATCTTTGAGCCAGGACAACGTGAATTTCATGAGACTGCACCTTTGGATGCCCGACTGTCGGGCCGTGTTATGAATTGCCTACGGCAATGGCAAAGAATGGGCAAAAGTGCAAGTAGCAGCTGTCTGTGGCGGTCAGATGCACCGACGCTATACCGATACAATACCGACGTGAAACATACGTTGGCTTTTGGCCCTTTTATCAGGAATAGGATTGGTGTCAGTCCCAGCAATTCATCCAACTGTCACCCAATCCAACCATGCGGAATAAAATGCCCACCGGGGTGTATATCAAGGGTCACATTTTGACCGCTGCCGCAGTCTTCCCATGTGGTGCGTTGGAAGGTCAGGAAATCCACAACATTCCACGCACCAGCATCTTGGCCCACCCCGCAGTCAAACTTATCACGCCATAATGGGAAATCCATCACGGTGTCATTGGTCCCGTGCACATGGCGCACTTCACGCGGCGCTTGGGGGCATTGCACTTCTCGGCGCAAGCTCCCTGAAATCACAAGCAAGGCCGCAATATCATTTCCGTTTTCACACATACCGCCAAGCCATTGCAGACCCAAAGGAATATCCGGAGACATAAATGCGTTCCTTATCAATGGGGTAATTCTTGGAAACGTCTTCTAAAACCTCAGTCCCAAACGGAACGTCGTCAGTTTCACTATCCCAGAAATTCCATGTCTTACGATTACCATTCGGCGCGACCAACAACACACCACGACGACGTGTCGCGCCCGAAATCGGTCATGCGGAACTGGCAAAGCACCAGTACGCTGCCAGCCGTGAAAATGCATCAAAACAGGAAGTTGCGTCTTGCCGTCCCAATCGTCAGGGACCTTGACGTGGTAACTGCGACCACTATCGAGTTCGCATGGGACATAAACTGGCAATCAGCGGTTTGCGTATTTTATGCAAAAGCAGAGGTGGAGAAAAGAGTGAGCAGTAAGGTGATGAACTTCATATTCACACGCTAGACCTCAGCGCAAAAATGTCACCTCACAATAACGTGGCAACCCATATTCAAAAGAACAACGGATCGCCAATCAATTACTTACTCAAACCGCCACGCAACGTTGGCATATCCAACGATGCAAAGCCGTAGTGCCGCAACCAACGCAGGTCGCTGTCAAAGAATGCGCGCAAATCTGGGATACCGTATTTTAACATCGCGATCCGGTCGATCCCCATGCCGAAGGCAAAGCCCTGCCATTCATTTGGATCAATGCCACCAGCCTGCAACACCTTCGGGTGCACCATGCCAGAACCTAAAATTTCGAGCCAGTCGTCGCCCTCTCCAACTTTCAACGTGCCGCCTTCCCATGAGCAGCGAATATCGACTTCTGCTGATGGTTCAGTGAACGGAAAGTGAGAGGCGCGGAACCGGATGTCGACGTTGTCGACCTCAAAGTAGGACTTCACAAACTCTTCAAGAACCCATTTCAGGTTCGCCATTGAGATGTCTTTGTCGATCGCCAAGCCTTCAACCTGATGGAACATAGGCGTGTGGGTTTGGTCATAATCTGCACGGTAAACGCCGCCCGGGCAGATGATGCGTGTCGGGGCACCAGTCTTTTCCATCGAACGGATTTGAACCGGTGAAGTGTGTGTGCGCAAAACATGCGGTGGACGATCATCACCCTCTGCACGGTGCATATAGAATGTGTCCATCTCGGCGCGTGCAGGGTGGTGGCCGGGGATGTTCAGCGCGTCGAAGTTATACCAATCGGTATCAATGCGCGGGCCTTCAGCGACGGCAAAACCCATCTCAGCGAAGATGGCTGTCACCTCTTCTTGGACCTGAGAAATCGGGTGGATCGTACCCATCGGACGTTCGCGTGCTGGCAAAGTAACGTCCAGCCATTCGTTGCGCAGTCGTTCGTCCAGTGCGGCGTCCGCCAGACCAGATTTCTTTGCTGACAATGCGCTGTTGATTTCGTCCTTAAGCGCGTTCAGGGCAGGACCTGCAGCCTGACGCTCTTCTGGGGTCATCTTGCCCAGCTCACGCATTTTCAACGCGACTTCACCTTTTTTGCCAACGGCAGCAAGGCGGATATCTTCCAACACCGACTCATCAGCAGCGTTTGCGATTTGATCTAGATATTTGGCTTTAAGATCGTCCATGACGGCCTCCGAAAAATGCTTATGCTCTGCTAGCGTTGCGGGGCGTCGATTGCAAGTCACACACGCACCCTTGCCCCCTTACGCTGGGACGGTTTGTCCGCTATTCCTTGACCAACCTAAGTGAAAGCACACGAATGACACGGGACACTTCCCAAAATCAGCCCCAGACGGATATCGACGCCGACACCGCGCCAACACTCCTTGAGTTGCTGGGCTGGCAGCCATTCTTTGCGGATCAGTTAGATGAAGGTGAGATGGCGCTGACACCCCCTGCCCGCGTGACCCAAGTACACCGCAACTCGCTGCATGTGGTTGGTGAGACGGTCGACACAACGATTGTGTACCCAGATACGGAAATCACAGTCGGCGACTGGATCTTGATCAACGAGGCACAGACCAAGCCAGATCGGGTGCTGGATCGTCAAAGTCTGATCAAACGGCGCGGTGCAGGGCATGACCGCCACGTTCAAATGATTGCGGCGAACCTTGATACATCGTTCATAGTGTCCTCGTGTAATCGTGATTTTAACGTGGCCCGCATCGAACGCTATATCGCTTTGGCATTTGAAGCGGGCGTTGGTCCAGTGATCGTGCTGACAAAGGCCGATCTGTGCGATGACGTGGAACCCTTTGTAACGGCAGCGACTGCCATCTCGAACAAAGTTCCAGTTGTAATATTGAACGCTCTAAGCGATGCTCCAAAGCGCGAGTTGGCACAATGGTGCAAGGTGGGACAAACCGTTGCCTTCCTTGGATCGTCAGGCGTAGGGAAATCCACGCTGGTCAATGCACTGACAGGATCAAACGTTGATACACAAGGCGTGCGTGAAGCAGATGCGCGGGGCCGTCACACGACGACCAGCCGTCACTTACACATAACCCACGACAGTTGCGCCGTTCTTGATACTCCAGGGATGCGTGAGTTGCAGGTGACAGATGCGGCGTCAGGGATCAGCGATCTATTCCCTGATCTGCACAACTTATCACTTGAATGTAAATTCTCGGATTGCAGCCATCAGGTTGAACCGGGCTGCGCCATACTCGCGGCGATTAAGGCGGGCGTAATCGATACAGATCGTTTGGCGAGGTGGAACAAATTGGCGACCGAAGAACAAGCCAACTCAGAGTCTTTGGCGCAACGTAAATTCAAAGACAAGAAACTGGGCAAGACAATTAAGAGCATTAAAAAGAAGAACCGAAAATAGAAATGCAGAGGCATTTTCACACCACTGCACCCTAATACTGCTTAGCAGACTATACTATTCAGCGACGTCTAGTGTACCTGTCTTAAACAACAGACCAGCCGCAACTGCACCCACGATTGGTGCCACGGCGAACAGCCAAAGTTGTGCAAGCGTTGTACCGCCAAAAAACAGTGCCGGGCCAACTGAACGCGCTGAATTAACTGAAAATCCAGTAACGTTGATGCCGACCAAGTGGATCACAACAAAGGCTAGACCAATTGCCAAGCCAGCCATTGCTGCCGGTGCGCCCTTGCCAGTCGCGCCGAGGATCACAACCATGAACAAGAACATCGCAACTATTTCAAACAATAGTGCTGAAACCATTCAGTATTCACCCAAGTAGCCTGCGCCCCAACCGTTTTGACCCAAACCGTTTTCCGCCAATGTGTAACCAGCTTTGCCAGTTGCGATGGACCAAAGAACAGCTGCAGAAACGATTGCCCCTGCAACTTGTGCGATGATGTATTTTACAGCTTCAGGCATGCTCATGCGACCTGCAGCAACCATGCCCAGTGAAACAGCTGGGTTGATATGGCAGCCCAAAACGGGGCCGATACCATATGCCATGCCGATCAATGCAAGACCGAAAGCAAAACTGATGCCTGTCAGTCCAATATCTGCGCCTGCCAATACGGCTGAACCACAGCCCAGCAAGACCAGTGTGAATGTTCCGATAAATTCTGCGACTTGTTTGTTCATCGGTAGTCCCTCGTTTGATTATTATTTGGGGACCGTAGCGTTATGCTCGCAGCTTAAAACGGGGAAACCCTAGGGACAATCCACCTGCAAGAAAACTGGGGTAATCATCCCCCTAGGGACTTGACGATCCTACGCTCGCAAATGTCGTTGAGCGCCACAGCGCCATACTGGCCTCAAACGCTGCTATTACCGCGACCAATACCAACAAAGGCGTGGTGCCAATTTCAACGATGATCCAACCTGCAATGAAGGGAAACCCGAAAATTCCAACAAAATACGTCAGCGCAAATAACTGAAGGGTTTGAGGCCCCAAATCTTCTTGTGCATCGTTGGCTGCCATCGCAACAAGAATTGGATATGAAACACCGTACCCCAGCCCAAACAAAACTGCGACCAGACCGTAAAGCAACGTATTTCCACCGCTAAAGATGAACAAAACAACGCTGGCGCACATGACGTATTGCAGGGCCACGATCATCAAGTACGGATTTGTGCCGCCCTTAAACTTTACCAACACCAACCGAAAAATGATCACGGTCAACGTATAAATTAGAAAGAAACTGGCATAATTCAGGCCTCGATCATCCGCGAAAACGGTCTGAAAATTATTGAGGCCTGCAAAAACACTGGCACCTAGACAAACTATGATCACAGGAATAATTGCACGTGATTTAAGCACGGCGACCAACGATGCGATTGTAATACGCGAGGAAGCATCAGGCGCGGGATTAAGCGCGTGGGCTTTTGTAGGCTCACTTAGAAGGAAGAAAAGTATCGCGCTAACGATACACATCGCGGCGGTTACCAAAAACGCACCGCGGATTAAAAAACCCGCTGCTTCAAGCATCGAAGCGAAAACCGGAGACAATCCAAACCCTGCCATCACAAAAACGGATAGAAGCGTGAAAAATTGAACCCGTTCATCGGGCCTGACCAGCCGAGTCAAAACAATCGGTCCAAGGGAATAGGTTAGACCCCACCCAAAACCAAGCAGAACACTTGCAAGGACCATCCAAGCACCTACCGCTGCTATTGTCCCATACAAATACAACGATGCCGCAATAGCCAAACACGCGGCACCAAGTGTGCGAAGCCGTCCAAACAAGTCTGACAGGTGCCCTGAAAAATAGACAGTTATGACTGTCACAACCGTTGTCACCATCAACATCGTTCCAACGGCCTTTTCACTGGCCCCAAAGCTTTCGAACAAGCGTGGCATCATGAACGTTAGGCCATATGCGCCCGCTTACATAAACGTAGCGGTAAAAAAAGAACAAAGGTTAGGGTGCGGGACATACGTGAGGCCGATTATGGTTTCGAATTTTACCCTCTGCCCAGTCAGTGCGTTGCACAAGCGTATTCCAGTGGACGAGCGCCCTGAGAAACGCAAAAAGCCCCACCAATAGGGCAGGGCTTTCTAAATCTCTTCAGTAACAGTGGCGCTTATGCTGCCAATGCTGCCTGTGCTTGTGCAACAATTGTACCGAACGCTTCTGGTTCGTGTACAGCCAAGTCAGCCAAAACCTTACGGTCAACTTCGATACCTGCAAGTGTCAAACCGTTGATGAAGCGCGAATATGTAAGCGCTGCATCGTGGGAGCGAACTGCCGCGTTGATCCGCTGGATCCACAATGCGCGGAAGTTGCGCTTGCGGTTGTGACGGTCACGGGTTGCATATTGGTTTGCTTTGTCGACCGCTTGGCGTGCGACTTTAAAAGTACTCTTACGGCGGCCATAATAACCTTTGGCTGCTTTGATTACTTTTTTGTGACGGGCGTGGGTGACTACGCCACCTTTAACTCTGGACATATCTTATTCCTTCTGGCTCAGCGGGCGTAGGGCATAAAGCCCTTGATGATCTTGGCGTCTGGCGCAGACAATTCTGTCGTGCCACGTGCGTTACGCAGGAACTTATTCGAGCGTTTGATCATACCGTGCTGCTTGCCAGCTTGGCCTCCAATGACCTTACCGGTCGCTGAAACCTTAAATCGCTTTTTGCAGCTTGATTTAGTCTTCATCTTAGGCATTTCCGTCTCCTTAATATTGAGTTCGGTAGTTGCGCGACTCGGCATGCCATTTAGCCGGACGCGCGGAACGAATTTGGTATTTAGGCGGGCTAGAGGAGCAGGGCAAGCGTAAACACGTAGTGACAGTTAAAAAACAACCAAAACACAACATCTAGCAGCCAAAATAGGCCAGAACTGAAAAACCTATGGTATAAATTTGGCAATCACGTTGAAAACATGTTGGAAAGATCCTCCAACGCATACCCATCAGGATGTGTTTTGAATGCATAAAAAATCAAACTGCCACCAACAAGAGTAGTAACAATAGCCGCACGCGGGGCGCGGCTATCACTTATTGCTGAAACCATCGTAGGAATGGAAAAACCAACGGTAAGCAAACCCAAAATCAATACCGTATCTGCATCCATGACACTTACTCCTAAACTGGTGGGAGGCTTAGTCTGGATCGGTGTTAAAGATCAAACGCTCGTCGCATGGGGCAACGCGCAAAATGTTTGTGCTGCCCGGGACGTTGAATGGAACACCCGCAGTCACGACAATTTGGTCTTTTTCAGTCGCCAAACCTTCAGAGCGTGCAGCACTAGCAGCACTGACAACAGCACCCTTAAAGCGGTCCATCTTTCCTGTTAGCACACAGTTCGTACCCCAAGTCAGTGCCAGACGGCGTGCCGTATTCACCAGTGGCGTCATCGCAATGATTGGAACCCGTGGGCGTTCACGTGCCGTCAACAACGCAGTCGTTCCACTTTGAGTAAAGCAGCAAATCGCTTTGATGTCTGTTGTTTCCGCAATTTCTCGAGCCGCAGATACGATACCAACAGCAACCGAGCGATGCTCGACCACACGGCTGGCTTCAATGATCTCACGGTATGTTGGATCTTGCTCAACTTCGCGGGCCACGTTGTCCATTGTTTGCACAGCCTCGATAGGAAAATCACCGGCAGCACTTTCAGCACTTAGCATCACAGCGTCAGCACCTTCATAAATCGCAGTCGCAACATCGGAGACCTCTGCGCGTGTTGGCATTGGGCTTTCGATCATGCTTTCCAGCATTTGGGTTGCAACGATCACTGGCTTAGCAGCCGCGCGACACATACGGATCAGACGTTTTTGAATTGGCGGTACGTTCTGTACCGGCAGCTCAACACCCAGATCGCCACGGGCAACCATGATGCCATCGCTGACAGCTAGAATGTCTTCAAAGCGATCGACTGCATTTGGTTTTTCAATCTTGGACAAGATCGCAGCACGGCCTTGAACCATGCCACGGGCTTCTTCAACGTCAGCAGCGCGCTGAACGAAAGACAACGCCAACCAGTCCACACCCAACTCACAAACAAATTCCAAATCAGCACGATCTTTGCCCGACAACGCAGCGAGAGGAAGCTCAACGTCAGGAACGTTCACGCCCTTACGGTTTGAAATTTGGCCACCATTGATGACAACGCAATCAGCAAAGCCTTTGCCACATGCTTCGACCTTCAAACGGATCTTGCCGTCGTTGACCAACAGGCTTGCGCCCACTTCAAGCGCTTGAAAAATCTCAGGGTGCGGTAGGCAAACGCGGTTGATGTCACCCTCAGCTCGGTCAAGATCAAGGCGGAACTTCCCACCGTTTACCAGCATTTCGCCTTCTTCAGCAGCAAACACACCAACACGCAACTTTGGACCTTGAAGGTCCGCGAGGATGCCAATCGTGCTGTTCAAGTCAGCTTCGACTTTTCGGATAATCGCGTGTTTTTCAGCAATCTCAGGGTGGCTACCGTGGGACATATTCAGACGGAAAACATCCGCACCAGCCTCGTGAAGTGCCCGAATTGTTTCATATGTTTCGGATGCTGGACCTAAGGTGGCCACGACTTTCACATTGCGCAGACGTCTCATGCTTGGGGATTCCTCGTTTTCAACTTATGTTACCGCTATCATTTGAGGGCTTATCAACCAATTCCCTTTCGGAAGCAACTCACCTAAAACCTATGATGAAATTAGGTAAAACTTCTATGACTAATTTAATGCATGGGCCCAATGGGCTGTTTATTTAGACATGAGATCACCCAACACCTGAACAGAATCGCAAAAGGATCAAATCATATGGACGCTCAAACACAGCTCGAAATCGAAGCCGCCGCTTTCCGCCGGATGCGCCAACATCTGATGCAAGACCGCACCGATGTGCAAAACATCGACATGATGAACTTGTCAGGCTTTTGCCGCAACTGCCTGTCACGTTGGTATCAAGAGGCGGCAAACGAACGCGGCATCGAGATATCAAAGGACGAAGGACGCCAAGCGTTCTACGGCATGACCATGGATGAGTGGAAAGCCAACTATCAGACCGAGGCAACCGGCGAATAACAAGCGAGGTTTACTGAGACCCACAAAAACTAAAAGCAAAGGGGCCGTGCATTGCAGCACCGCCCCCTTCAATCAACGTAGGGCGGATTTCACCTCGCCACCACGATCAGATCGCTTTCTTCATGCTCTCGTCAAGATAGATTTCGCGCAGACGTTTAGACACATTGCCCGGCGTTCCATCACCAATCATTGCGCCATCAATCTCGACCACACCATTCACGAACATGGTTGCTGACGTGATAAATGCTTCATCCGCAGTCTGCGCTTCTTCGATGGTAAAGTTGCGTTCTTCCACTTCCATCTGCGCCTCTTTGGCAAAACGCAAAACAGCAGCGCGGGTGATCCCGTGCAAGATCTCGTTAGACAATGCGCGCGTGATGATCTTGCTGCCCTTAACAATATAGGCGTTGTTCGATGTACCTTCAGTCACTTGACCATCTTCAACCAACCATGCATCATCACAACCCGCAGCCTTTGCCATCATCTTACCCATCGACGGGTAAAGCAGTTGAACGGTCTTGATGTCACGACGGCCCCAACGTTCGTCCGGGATTGAAATCACTTTGATACCATTCTTTGACGCGGCACTCTCGGTCACGCCCGGCTTAGATTGGGTGAACAACACAACGGTGCAAGGGGTCGTTTCTGGATCAGGAAATACAAAATCACGATCCGCAGGCGCGCCGCGGGTGATTTGCAGATATACGCCACCTTCAACCACGCCGTTCAAAGAAACCAATTCGCGGTGCACCGCCAATAGGTTTTCTTTGGAAATCGGGTTCTTCATACCCAACTCAGTCAAAGAACGCTCCAAACGTACCGCATGGCCATCAAAGTCCACCAGCTTACCGTCCAAAACGGAGGTCACTTCGTAAACGCCATCAGCCATTAAGAACCCACGGTCAAAGATCGAAACCTTAGCTTCATTTTCAGGTAGGTATTCGCCGTTCAAATATACAGTACGCATCTGTTTTATCCCCAAAGTGTAGCTGATGGCGGGTGCACACCAGCGTTGTCAAAAATCAAAGGTTCATCGCGGTCTTCGGCCAACAAAAGCGGGCCGTCAAGGTCCACAACAGAAGCACCTTGGGCAACGAGGGTCGCAGGGGCCATCGCAAGCGAACTTCCAACCATGCAACCAACCATTACTTCATACCCTTGAGCGGTGGCCGCGTCACGTAGCGCAAGCGCCTCAGTCAACCCGCCCGTTTTATCTAGTTTGATGTTCACTACATCATATTTGCCCTTCAAATTCGCAAGGCTCGAACGGTCATGGCATGACTCGTCCGCACAAACAGGCACAGGACGTTGCATCCCCAAAAGGGCATGATCTTCACCTGCAGGCAGTGGTTGCTCAACCAACTCAACGCCCAAGCGCACCAAATGCGGCGCGAGGTCAGCATAAACCTCAGCAGACCATCCCTCATTCGCGTCTACAATAATCGTAGACGTAGGGGCCCCGGCACGCACGGCTTCAAGGCGCGGCATGTCATCAGGCGTACCCAACTTAATCTTCAACAACGGGCGAAACGCATGAAGGGCTGCCTGCGCCTTCATCGCCTCAGGGGTGTCCAAAGACAACGTATAGGCCGTGATCTCAGGACCCGGGGCCTCAAGGCCCGCCAACTCCCAAACAGGTTTTCTTGCACGCTTGGCTTCCAAATCCCACAACGCACAATCCACAGCGTTGCGCGCAGCTCCTGCAGGCAAAAGATCATACAAATCGAACCGCGAAAATGCATCAGGCAAACCCAAGATTTCATCGGTCACAGACTGAAGGCTCTCGCCATATCGGGTATAGGGCACACATTCGCCCCAGCCAACATGCTGTCCGTCATTTAACTTAACGGTCAAAACTTGCGCTTCGGTACGCGACCCACGCGCAATGGTAAAAACCTGCGCCAACTTAAACACGTCCCACGTCACATCAATCTGCATGAGCCCACCCGTTCATCTTACAAAATAAACTCCCCCGGAGGGTCCGGAAGGAGCAAAAGTATCTTAGCTTAAAGTGCAGCCAAAGCATCCGCCAAACGCTCAGCGCCAAAACGATATGGATCAACCGCAGGCAGACCCATCTCGGCTTCAGCCCTCGCCAAATAAGCAAGCGCTTCTTCCTCGGACAAATGTTGCGTATTGACCGCGATACCTACAACCTGACACTCAGGATTGCCAACACGCGCCAAAGGCAGCGCAAGGTCCGCAACCTGCTGCATTGTTGGCGGGGTGTAATCCGGCAAACCGCGCATGTGCTCGCGCGTTGGTTCGTGGCACAGGATCAAGGCATCAGGCTGACCACCGTGGATCAACGCCATCGTCACACCAGAATATGACACGTGGAACAACGACCCTTGGCCCTCAATGACGTCCCAGTGATCATCATCATTTGGTGGGGTCAAATACTCAACCGAACCAGCCATAAAATCCGCAACAACTGCATCGAGCGGCACACCGTCGCCAGTGATCAAAATACCCGTCTGACCCGTTGCACGGAATGTAGACTTCATGCCCTTGGCCTGCATCGCTTTGTCCAACGCCAAAGCGGTGTACATCTTACCAACGGAACAATCTGTGCCCACAGCCAAAACGCGCTTACCAGAACGCTTCTTGCCGGATGCGATTGGGTAATCGACCGATGCAATACGCACGTCGTGCAATTCGCGGCCATTCGCTTCAGCAGCTGCAACCAGATCAGCTTCATCAGTCAGAAGGTTGTGTAGGCCAGACGCAAGGTCATAGCCCATGTTCAATGCTTCAATCAGGATTTCTTTCCACGCAGCAGAAATAATGCCGCCACGGTTTGCAACGCCAATAACAAGCGTCTTTGCACCAGCAGCTTGCGCCTCAGCCAAAGTCATGTCGCTCAAACCAACGTCAGCGCCACAGCCTTCCATACGGAATTGTGCGACAGCGTTGTCAGGGCGCCAGTCTTTAATGCCTTGCGCAACTTTTGCAGCCAATTGGTCAGGCGCGTCGCCCAAGAACAGAAGATAAGGTGTTTTAATCATTGCAGATGCTCCCAAGAATACGTTTCCATAGCAATTTCAGCTAAATCTAGCGAAATTCCATTCTTTTCAGCCCTTCACTCGCACTTAATGTAGAATAATCGAGCGTAATTTGACAAAAAATCAAAAGATTCTACTGTAAAATTTAATCCACAACGACTCATTCCACCTCCCGCCCGACTTTGAGCAGGCGAAAATTCTGCCTTGCGATCCGAAAGGTAATTTAATAACTAACAATCATCCATATTCGTAACATTGTTACAAAAACTTCTCCGAAAGGTGCCAGTCATGAGCTTCCGCATTCAACCCACAGCTCCCGCACGCCCGAACCGTTGCCAGCTGTTTGGCCCTGGCTCAAACACCAAACTGTTCGCGAAAATGGCAGCCTCTGCTGCGGATGTTATCAATCTTGACCTCGAGGACTCAGTTGCCCCCTCAGACAAAGACATCGCCCGTCAGAATGTCATTGAGGCGATAAACACAATCGATTGGGGCACTAAAACACTGTCCGTACGCATCAACAGCCTCGACACCCCCTATTGGTATCGCGATGTGGTTGACCTGCTGGAAAAAGCGGGTGAGCGCCTTGATCAAATCATGATCCCCAAGGTCGGATGCGCTGCAGATGTTTATGCTGTCGATGCATTGGTCACAGCTATTGAGGGCGCAAAAGGGCGCACCAAACGCATTGCCTTTGAAGTGATCATCGAATCCGCCGCGGGCCTGACCCACGTCGAAGAAATCGCAGCCTCTTCACCACGCCTGCAAGCGATGAGCCTTGGAGCAGCAGACTTTGCCGCCTCCATGGGTATGCAAACAACGGGCATCGGAGGCACCCAAGACAACTATTACATGCTGCAAGGCGAACAAAAACATTGGTCAGACCCGTGGCACTGGGCCCAAGCCGCCATTGTTGCTGCCTGCCGCACCCACGGCATCCTGCCCGTCGACGGCCCCTTTGGCGACTTCTCTGATGACGAAGGGTTCCGCGCCCAAGCACGTCGTTCCGCGACACTAGGCATGGTTGGAAAATGGGCGATCCACCCAAAACAAATCGGCCTTGCGAACGAAGTCTTCACCCCCTCCGCCGAAGCCGTTGCAGAGGCACGCGAAATCCTAGCCGCAATGCAAACAGCAACCGAAAACGGCGAAGGCGCAACTGTCTACAAGGGCCGCCTTGTGGACATTGCGTCCGTCAAGCAGGCTGAAGTAGTCGTGCGCCAGTCGGATATGATCAACGGCTAACGCCGGCGTGATTGTTCAAAACAGATAACATCTGACAGACTGGGGGTTTCAAATATTGTTGCGGCCCTCATGCGTTTTAAGATTCCCCTGCTCGCCACTTTCCTCGTCAGCTACGCTGCCCACGCGGGCCAGAACTTAGCGCCACGTGGAGGATGGGCTGTCATCAACACCGACAAGGATTTTCAACCGCTGGTCAAAGACACCCGCACCGCAGTCATAGCGCAGGGTTTGATCGTTTTAACCCAAGCAGACCCAACCGCAGCTGCTAAGAAACGCGGGATCACTATTCCGGGCAACCGCATGATTGGCGTGTTCAACAATGACTTCGCGGTCAGGGTTCTTGAAACCTTTAATGCCGCAATGATCGAAGCCCCCATTCGCCTCTACGTCACAGAAAACTCGGACGGCACGGCAACCCTCTATTACAAAACCCCTACAACAGTCTTCGCCCCCTATATTGCTGAGGGCGGCGCACCCCTAGTTTCAATCGCTGCTGAACTCGATCAAATTTTTCAACACATCTCAAAAGCTGTAGGCGCCTAAAACACAAAGCAGCTTGTAGGCCCGTGAAATTCAGGCGATCCATTTGCCTATGACAATCGAACTCCTCACCGCACTCGCCAGCTTTTGCTTGGCCAGCTCCATCACACCGGGGCCAAACAACTTGATGCTGATGGCTTCAGGGGCCAACTTTGGATTTCTAAAAACGACACCTCATTTGTTAGGGGTGGGCTTCGGGTTTATGTTAATGGTGTTTTTAGTCGGCATCGGCTTGGCACAGCTTTTCGACAACTATCCGATTGCACACGCAATTCTGAAAGTCGTCAGCGTTGTCTACCTTTTATACCTTGCGTGGAAAATCGCCAACGCAGCACCGATCAGTGCAGCCGACAGTCAAGGCACTCCCATGAGGTTCCTACAGGCCGCTGCTTTTCAATGGGTAAACCCAAAGGCTTGGACCATGGCCGTGACGGCAGTCACAGTTTATGCGCCCGATACCAACTTGATTTCCATCCTGATTGTTTCCGCCATGTTTGGGTTGGTCAACTTACCCTCCATCAGCCTTTGGGTAGTCTTAGGCCAACAAATGGCGCGTATCCTGACAAATCCCAAACGTTTGCGCCTTTTTAACTGGACGATGGCGGCGTTGCTGATCGGCTCACTTTACCCTGTTCTATGGCCCTGAACACGCAATGTTATTGACGTAGCGTTGCAAACATTCCAAGTACTCGCCATATATCGAGTAATAGATCAAAGAATTAAGACTGCGGAGCAGGCATGACACAATACATGGAATTCGAAAAACCTTTGGCTGAGCTTGAGGGCAAGGCTGAAGAATTGCGAGCAATGGCGCGCGAGAGCGAAGACCAAGATATGGACATCAGCACCGAAGCAGCTGCTTTGGACGCAAAAGCTGCTGTCATATTGAAAGACCTGTACAAAAGCCTGACACCATGGCGCAAGTGCCAAGTGGCCCGCCACCCAGAGCGCCCACATTGCCAAGACTACCTAAAAGCAATGTTTACTGATTTCACCCCACTCGCGGGAGATCGCAATTTTGCAGACGACCACGCAGTCATCGGCGGCCTGGCTCGTTTCAATGATCAGCCGGTAATGGTAATCGGTCACGAAAAAGGTAACAATACCCAATCACGGATCGAACGTAACTTCGGTATGGCCCGTCCAGAAGGATACCGAAAAGCAGCACGTCTGCTGGACTTGGCCGACCGTTTCAAATTGCCTGTTATCACATTGGTCGACACGGCCGGTGCATATCCCGGTAAAGGTGCCGAAGAGCGTGGCCAGTCCGAAGCTATCGCCCGCGCAACAGAGAAATGCCTGCAAATCGGCGTACCTTTGATCAGCGTTATCATCGGCGAAGGTGGTTCAGGCGGTGCCGTTGCCTTTGCAACGGCCAACCGCGTCGCGATGCTTGAACATTCTATTTATTCCGTCATCAGTCCAGAGGGCTGTGCCTCAATTTTGTGGAAAGACGCTGAGAAAATGCGCGAAGCTGCAGAAGCGCTGCGCCTAACTGCTCAGGACCTTAAGCAATTGGGCGTGACAGATCGCATCATTCCAGAACCATTGGGTGGCGCACATCGCGATTGGTCCGCAACGATCGAAGCGGTGAGCGCTGAAATCTCGAGCATGCTTGAGGAACTTAGCGGTAAAGACGCAAAGGCTTTGATAAAAGATCGCCGTCAAAAGTTCCTTGATCTAGGTTCAAAAGGGCTGGCTGCTTAAGCCACCCTAACCTTATCCATCAATGCCAATCCGAAAACGTGGTGCATTGGGCAACCGTTCAAAACCTGCCGCCAGATAAACTTCTGCGGCTGCAGTGTTGTCTGGATGCGTGCCCACTGTTTTGCATTTGCAAGACAGCTGTTTGGACAGCTCAAGCGATGCATATCCATGCCGCGCACCCCAAATTGCAACTGGCCAATTGGCATGAGTGAGGCGTAGGCGGTGACCTTTTCGTCGAGAATAGCAACTAGCAAATGATGCCAGTCATGAGCCTCTACCTCTAGTTGCTCCAATATGAGGGTACTGTCATCAACGTGATGATCGGCAAGACCGTGAACCATTTTTAAAACAAAAGTCAGATCCATTTTTTCTGCAATGCGCGTAAATACTTCTGTCGATGCCATGTTGCATCCTCCAGTAGGGGTATGATCCAAATCAACCTACTGGCAATACAGTCAAGAATTGGATTTACTAGCCACACTTCTGAAGGGTAACACATGCGCCTCAACGTGAAGATAGCGCTAAACTATTTAAAGATATAACCACTATGACTGACTTAGCCACAAACCACGCATTTTTTCGATGGAATAACTGACTTCGATGCACCCGTCCAATCCAACCTCAAAATTAGAATCTTGGATCATGCACCCCACACCACAAATTTGGCTAACGACCAGTTCGATTTCATCGACATACCAAAACCGCCCACCAGGAGTCGAGATGTAACCATCTATGCCCTCAGCCTCATCGGCCTCCAAGTCACTGACCGATGGGAATTCAGCTGGAGTATCGTACTCAAACGCACCATGAGTGTGATATGAGGCCACGATCAAATGATCCTCTGGCGGATTATGCGCACGACAACTGCTAATACGCCCTTTAGCTGCCGCAGTCGCCGCCAAGTTGCTGTCGGGTGTACGGAGCAGATAGCCACAATATTCGCGATTGCTAGAAAATGATACACTTTGCAAGCGATTCAAAGTAGCCTTGGTAATAGCGGCCTCAGATATGCCCGCTGGGGCTTTGATCACTCAGATGTCTTGTGGGGCCTTAGCCTGACAGGCTGAAACAGCCAAAACTGCCGCAATACTAAACACAAACCTCATCCCACTTATCCTCATTAATTATCGCTTAGGTGGCCAGCATCCGCAAACCCATTGTAACGTCAGACCGCACGGCAAGGCGTAGTCCTGGCTCATCCCCCGCGCGCAATGCAGCAATAATCAGGCGATGATAATGCGGAGGTTCGGTACGGCGCAAACGGCCATAGAGCGCGCGCATGGTTGGGCCCATCTGCAACCAAACAGTTTCGGTCATAGCCAACATCGCAGGGGCCTGTGCTCGCAAATACAGCGTGCGATGAAATTCTAGGTTCGTGCGGATATAACTCACTGCATCCCGGTGGGCCACGGCCTCGGCAACTGTACCGTTGATAACCTGCAAGCGTTCGATCAATGCCATGTGGGCACGAGGCAAAGCGCGGCTTGCCAGTTCAACTTCAATCAAGGCTCGCAGCGCGGCCAGTTCCTCAATTCGTTCGTTTGTTAATTCAGGGGTCGTGATGCGACCTGATGATGACATTGTCAGAGCGCCCTCAGCCACCAATCGACGTACGGCCTCACGTGCGGGGGTCATCGACACGCCAAATTCAGTACCAATTCCACGCAATGTCATTGAGACCCCAGGCATGATCTCACCAAACATAATACGAGATCGCAATGTACGATAAACCCGATCATGGACTGCCCCCGGTTGAGAAGACGGAGCCACAACAGCAGGCTCAAAAGGTTTGATTGGCATTACCATATTCTTTTTGTGATCACATAATGGTCAGGGGTCAATCGCCAAATTTGAAACGGTGCAACATGTTGCCATTACTTTTCAGCCAACGCCGCGCGGGTTTGTAATCACCAAAGATACGCTCAACACCCGCCCAATACGCAGGCGAGTGGTTCATCTCAGCCAAATGAGCGACCTCGTGGGCAGCCACGTAATCTAACACAACGTCAGGAGCCATGATCAAGCGCCAAGAATACATCAACGTCCCATTGCTAGAACACGATCCCCATCTTGAGCGCGTGTCTCGAATACTGATACGTTCATACGGCTTACCCAAACGGGTCGCATACTCGTCAGAGGCTCCAACAAGGCGCACACGCGCCATCTGCTTGAAATGACCCTTAAGGCGCGCACCAATTCGCTCCACAGGCCCCGGCACCATAATCACGCCGCCCTCCATCACAACGCGACGACCTTGCCCCTGTACAACGCGATGGGTGACGCCCTGCACAGGGATCTCACTACCTAGCGCCACCGGCACATCTTCTTCGCGACGTTCAAGATGATTACGTATCCATGATTCTTTTTCTCGAGCAAACGCCATAGCCTCTCGCTCGTCCACTCCAGTTGGCAAAGTCAAAGTTACGCGACCGTCCAATTGCGAGATACGCAGTGAAATACGGCGTGCATGCCCGGATCGGCGCAATAAAACAGGCACATCAGGTGTGCCATGAAGAACGTTATCAACCAATCGTTTGGTCCTTTATTAGCATTAGCCTTTGACAGTGCCGCAACCATATGGCACTTGCGCTGAATCGTCGACACGCACACACTGATTCAAAGGGGATTTTCATGCCCAAAGCAGAATGGGGCACGAAGCGCCTTTGCCCAACTTCCGGCAAGCGCTTTTTTGACCTAAATAAAAATCCAATCGTTAGCCCTTACACGGGCGAAATTGTTGAAATTGACAATTCAAAAACACGTATGATCGCCGCAGACGCCGAAGATGCCGTCACAGCCAAGGCTAAAGAAGCCGAGACTGATGAAGATGTCGTTTTGGATGATGATGACGATATCGACGTGGATTTGGGTGATGATGTCCTCGAAGATGACGAGGAAGATACGGTTTCACTAGACGAAATCGCTGACGTCTCAAACGAAGACAACGAATGATTTAAAATCGATGTGGGGGGCTGGATTTTTTACTTGATCCCGCCCCGCGCAGCGCCTAATCAACAGCTCAAGACTGGTCATGTGATCTGCATGACCTCCCAACCCTTGAATGGGGCATTAGCTCAGCTGGGAGAGCGCCTGCATGGCATGCAGGAGGTCAGCGGTTCGATCCCGCTATGCTCCACCAAGCGTTTTCAATAAAAACGCAAAATCTCCCTCACCTGTTCAGCAAGCATGTCTATATACGACTGACCCAGTTCGTTCCTTTTGCGCACTTCGCTCAACCAATAACGGATTGATCGCCGCCTCAATTGCCACCACACATAGGGAAATTCGCTCGACCGATAGCCACAGATTATGCCCAAGCAAACTGTTCTCATCACATCCGCTACAGGCCGTATCGGCAAAGAACTGATTGCGCGCCTTGCAACCAATGATGCCTTTACTGTACGCGCCTGTTTTTCAGCGGTGACAAAGCAGAAGGGCTATTGAAGCTCGGTGCGGACGAAGTGGTTAAGTTTGACCTTTCGGATTCAGCAACCTGGGACGCGGCCTTGGACGGCGTCAGCGTGATCTATTCAGCATCCTTGGACCCATTACTGGAAGGACACCTCACTTTCAGCAAAGAGCTTGGCAAACGTGCCGCACAGATCAAACACGTTGTGCACGTGAGCTGCATGGGGGCAGACACCAACACCGCCAGCTATGATGCCTCTCAGCACGCCTCACGCGCAGGCGCAGGTATTCCGTTGATGCTGCAGCACTATTGGATGGGCGAGAAGGCTTTGATCGACGTAGGGCTCAACGTAACGGCCTTGCGCAACAACTTTTTCATTAACCATCTGCTGAAAACCGATTGCGAAAATATCGTTGCAGAGGGCTGGTTTTCAAATCCGCTAGGAGACATGCGTAACTCCTTCGTTTCGACGCGTGACATCGCCGAAGCAGCCGCTGTGGTCTTATCAGAGGGTCCCAACCTCCATTCTAACAAGTTTTACGACATCACGGATCCAGCCCCACAATCTATGGCAGAGATATCCAGTGATCTTGGCCGCGCAATGGGCAAAGACATCGAATATCGCGCTCAATCAATAGTCGATTTCGAAACCGACTTTGGCGCGACCCGCGCAGAATTCTTTGAATACCTGACCAACGGCTTCTACACCCGTTGCAGCCCAGACTTTTACAACCTGACTGGGCACAAGCCGACTTCTTATTACGATTATCTCACGACCCAAGGAGCCAGCGGCTAAACAGGGCTTGAGGAACTGTGGCAAGGCAACCTTTGGAAAAAAGGTGAAGACGCTATGACGTACGCTGCCAAGGTTTAAGGAAAACCGCTTCTCATCGCCTTAAGATTTATGTTGCTCGATACAGCCCCAGACAACAACTTTCTCTTTGATCAACAATTCCGTAGGCTCAGCGCAGGCAACCCGTCAGGATATGTATGAGCACCCTTGTTTTCCTAACCGTAATCGGTGCCGCAGTGCTGCACGCTTCATGGAACGCATTGATCAAAAGTGGCGCAGACAAGCGGGTAAGTATGGGGGCGATGGTGCTGGGACACCTGCCCATCGCGCTAATAGCATTGATTTTCGTTCCGCTTCCAAAAGTAGACAGTTGGCCCTTCATCATCGCAGGCATCGTGCTGCACATGGGATATCAACTGTTTCTGCTGCAATCGTACAAGATTGGGGACCTGACCCAAGTATACCCAATTGCGCGCGGCTCTGCTCCTTTGCTTGTTACTAGTTTTTCGTTCCTTGTACTGGGCGTCGCACTGACGTCGGTACAATTGGCAGCGGTGCTGTTCATCGGGTTGGGAATTGTCAGCCTTGGATTAGTGCGCTGGCCCAATGGCGTACATAACGCCAGGGCGGCGATGTTGGCGCTTGGAACTGGCTGCTTCATAGCAGCGTACTCCATTATAGACGGAGTGGGTGCGCGACTAGCAGGCAGCGCTTTAAGCTATTACAGCTACCTGACAATTGGGAACTGCAGCCTCATGGCACTGTACCTTTACACAACAGGCCCCAGCACATTGCGAGACATAGCAACCAAGGGACGAATCGCGTTTGTCTTCGGCGGCGGTGCGTCCTTCCTTGCATACGCGCTAGTCACGTGGGCCTTTACCAAAGCACCCATTGCCCTGGTCACAGCGCTCCGCGAAGTCAGCATCGTATTCGCACTGTTGATCGGCGTTCTATTCCTTAAAGAACGGTTAAACGTGATCAAGGTGGTCTCAGTCATGTTTACTATAATTGGAGTTGTTCTTTTGGGTTCTGGCGAAAACTAAGAATCTCTGACTGCCAAGTCGCACAGCCAGCAATAGAGTGTGAGCACAGATTTTCCTTACACTTGCCTAAAATATTTTTTCATTGAGAAGGGTACATAAGTTTAAACTACCAATTAAAAATTCTAGAATTCGTTCCCTAACAACTGTGGCCACCTCCATTTACCGGATGGAGAGTAGCTCTTTCATTCTCTGAAGTCGCAATTAAACGTAGCAATCGCAACACGAGTACAGAGCGATTCAACTGAAACCTGCACGGCACTTAGAACCTGCCAAAGTTATTCAAAGTACGCAGTATAAGCGAAAGAGGCGCTTTGTGGGCATATCGACAGAATCGTACTGTCGCCCAATGCGGTCACAGGCAATTTAGACATCAGGATCGAAGGTGCACTTGGGTGCCTGTTATCACTTGCGCTGGGGTCCGGATACAAAAACGGCCTGTTTCGATGGTTGCGGGAGTAGGATTTGAACCTACGACCTTCAGGTTATGAGCCTGACGAGCTACCGGACTGCTCCATCCCGCGTTGTTTGTTTAGTTGTTGGTTTAGGTTTGCGCAACCCCAGCTGTTGTTCTGTTTTACGGTTTGGCTGATTAAATGTGCTGGTGTTAAAGCGTTGTAATAGCGTGTGTAAATTCCAGGCTATTGGGTTGAGGGGCGCTCGCTTTCAAGAGCAGAACAGCAAAAAACGCCCACTGCATTTCTGCAGGGGCGTTTAATGTATTCTTAGATCGTTTAAGAGTGATTGGTACTTATTAGGTTTGGCGATGACCTACTCTCCCACGCCTTAAGACGCAGTACCATCGGCGCTACAGTGCTTAACTGCCGGGTTCGGGATGGGACCGGGTGTTTCACTTGCGCTATGATCACCAAACCAAAAAAGGACCAATCAAACTACCTCCTAAGAGGTAGCCATACAAAATATCGTGTCGTCCAAGTATAAGTACACTTTTT
>TARA_B110000114_G_scaffold147615_1_pt1 | contig 28664 bp, 25 predicted proteins | sample TARA_B110000114 | Tara Oceans TARA_B110000114 (sample SAMEA4397311) | marine metagenome | biome: Polar Biome; feature: [SRF] surface water layer (ENVO:00010504); material: water (ENVO:00002006), including particulate matter (ENVO:01000060) such as... | depth 5 m
CAATGGCTATAGGGGCTCTAATGATTGGCGGAGAAAGAGGGATTTTCTGCCGTGTAATGTATAAAGTTGTTCTATTTCAAGGGGTTACCTTCTATATAATACTATTACTAATACTATCTCGGCACCGGCTAACCTGTTGATATTTCTATATATTTTATTTTACATTATTTCTGCGGGTGTCAGTGACACCCTACAGGTCTTGCTTGGCTATAGCGCCTAGCGATATAAGAATAAATCCGATAATGGAAATTTGGTGGAGGGATGTTATGCCCCATTATTCCCCAGAAAAAAATCATGCCAAGAATACATAATGGTCCAGTCCACGCAATAGCGAGTTCAACACTATTTGAAGTTTGTTTGTTCATAATTAATCCTCATGTATGCCAATTAGTTTATTCTCTCGACTCAGGGCCGCCATGGGGTCCAGAGCTACGCGTCTGTCTAAGGGTGGTCGAGGTACCTCCGTGGAGATGCTTCGGCAGTTATCAGTAATAATGCGGGTCGAACGCTAATATAAAACAAATATTTGTTTTATATTAGCGTTGTCTTCTATGCTGTCAACATGGAATGGCAGAGATCTTATGGATTTTACATTCACCTCAATTCATCTGATGGGCATATGGCTGATGTGCTGGCGGGGTAGTATCAACTAATAGAATTTTATAAATAGAACCGTGAATATTCTGTACGTCTGCTTACTCGCCCCCTACTTCGTTCTCAGAAAGCAGCGCAAGATATTCTGCCACGCTGGTAAATTTTTCTCGCGGCTTGCCTCGTCGTTCACCCTCCTCGATCTCTTGTTTATCAATGCAGCGCCAGTCGGCATACGAGGTTGCTCGCTGCGTGATCATTCTTATGATGGCAGCGTGGCCCGCCTTGGGGACTTTCTGCGCATATTCCAAGTCTCTCAGGAGGGTTGCGACAGTCTCTTGCGCGCATGGCTTGTTGGTGCCGATAATTCCCGTGGGCCCCCGTTTGATCCAGCCCGCTGCGTAGACGTTCGATGCAGTAGTCACCTTGCCCTCGTTGTGTGGATAGGTAGAGCTATTCCCGTCGAAGTCGATTCCATACAGGCCCTGGCCAAGATAGCCAATGCTAAAGAGTACTGCTTCACACGCCAGCACCCTGCGCTCCCCGATTGCACGGGCCGTTTGATGGAAAGGCTGACCCTCGAGCCTGTTAACGCCAAGCTCCAGCCCCTCGACTATGGTTTCTCCAAGAACCCTCACTGGTGACTCCAGAAAATGGAAAATGATTTTTCTGCCGCACGAACGGGAGGTTTTATTATTGAAGTTGGTAAATATCTCGAAGTTCTTGATGGCGATGAGATTTTTTCTGTCGTCCAGCTCTGCACGACTAACCTCATCTATCTCCAGGGCGCCTCTATCGATTACCACATCCGCGTCATATAACTCACCGAGCTCACGCAACTCCTGCGTCGTGAATTTGGCTTGAGCAGGGCCACGACGACCAATTAGGTGAATTTCCTCAATTCGGCTGTGGGAGAGTGCCTGCAAGGCTCGATCAGTAATGTCGCTTGTCGAGAGTTCAGCTGGTGTTTTGGCGAGGATGCGTGCAACGTCGATCGAAACATTGCCGTGACCGATGATGGCGACGGATCGACAGGAAAGATCCGGCGCGAGGTGTTGGAAATCGGGATGGCCGTTGTACCAGCCGATAAAATCTGCGGCGGTGTAACATCCCGAAAGGTTATCACCGGGAATCCCCGGTTTGCGGCCCTGGCTGGCGCCGTGGCAAAGCACTACCGCATCGTAGTGCTCCTGCAGTGCTGAAAGCGGCAGGTTAGCGCCAATTTCGGTGTTGCCAATAAACTGGAAACCGTCCCGCTGCGCGGTCCGCTCAAATACCTTACTCACCAGCTTCAATTTTTGGTGGTCTGGAGCAACGCCGTACCGAACCAGACCGAAGGGTACTGGAAGCTTCTCGTACATATCGACCTGGACGCCGTAGTTGAGCAATTCCTCGGCAGCATAGAACCCGCTTGGGCCTGCGCCAACTATGGCAACCTTGAACGATTGAGGGTTTGTCATCGACAGCTCTCCTGCACGCACCTGGCTGCAATTGTTGTCAAAGCAGCCCCAATTCACGAAGCTTGTCCTCTGCCGTCGGCAGTGGGGCAAGCTTGTTATTGATAACTGGCAGATACCTGGCGCGCTCGGCGTTGATTTCAGTCCAGAGGGCCATGGTTTCGTCAAGGTCATACTCTGAGTGAATGGCCTGCACCGGACAGGCAGGGACGCAGGCACCACAATCGATACACTCTTCCGGGTCGATGTACAGCATTCCATCATCGAAATGAAAGCAGGTGACTGGGCAAGTTGCCACACAGTCGGTGAAGCGGCAGCGCTGGCAATTGGCAGTAACGACATGTGTCATTTGGACATCTCCATAGTCAAAGCCTGGTAAAGTGCTGGATTGATGGTTTTTCCTGAAAATACTGCCCGACGAGTCCGCCAAACTTTCCGAAGTCGGCCGTCTTGGTAAAAGCATTATGGTCCTCGATTTGGTTCCATTCGATCAGGAGCATGAATAGATTGTCGCTCTCCACACCGCGGTGAAACGCGATCTCTCGCACTCCATAGGCCGACCGCAATATGGATTGTCCCTCCTCCATTGCGGCGATAAAGTCGCCGATGTTTTCAGGTTTCACCTTAATAAAGACGTGCTCGGTTACCATATTTCTATCCTGTATTATCGAGAAGATTATAATTCTGAATTAGTTCGACCAGTTTAAATTTCTGCGGTCGGCCAGTCGCCGTCATGGGAATCCTGGATTCCTGCATGAAGAGGTAATATTTTGGAACCTTGAATTTGGCGAGATTGGTCATGCAGTAATCGCGCAAGTCACTGATCTCGGGCACGTCGGTGCCGGCGGGCACGATGCAGGCGCAACCCACTTCGCCCATTCTCGTGTCAGGAATGCCTACGACAAAGGCCTGACTGACAGCATCGTGTCGATTCAGTGTGTCTTCAACTTCCCTTGGCATCACCATTTCGCCACCGCAGCGATAGGTTTCTTTTATTCGCCCTGTCAGGGTGACATAACCGTCTTCTGTTACGGTGCCCACATCACCCGTGCGAAGCCAGCCTTCGGGGTCAATTGCGGACTCGGTTTCTATCGGCTTTTTATAGTAACCGCGGGTAACAATGGGGCCTTTCACCAGCAGTTCTCCGGCCGCACCGAACGGGAGGTCTGCACCTGTGGTTGGATCAACTGCTTTATAGATGGCGAGTACACCCCCCAGATCAGAGTCACCAGCTATGCCGGCATACTTGATTTTGCCGTTGGTATTGTGCAAGTAGCTGTCATCACCTTCCGGGAAAGTGCAGGTAGTTGATGCGGTGGTCTCCGACATGCCGTAGGCGGTCATCACCTCTCGCGCTCCCAGCACATCGCGTATTTCCTGCCAAATCCAGGAAGGCGAAGCGCCGCCCGAATTAAACACCATGACCAGACTTGAGCTGTCAAATCCACGGGTTCGCGCCTGCTCGATCAGCTTCATAGTCATCGCCGGCACGGCTATGATCTCTGTGACATCGTATGTCTCCGCATCACTTAACATGCGATCCGGCTCGAAACTGAGGTGCGGCAGAATCGCACCTCCAACAAAGCTGCAAGCCATGAGGCATTCCACATAGCCAAACACGTGGTACATGGGGAGGGAAAACAGAATACGCCACCCCGGCTGGAATCCACTTGTGTAGGCGGAGGCATAAGCAGCCCGAAGAACCATGTCATGTTGAAGTATGACCCCTTTGGGGGTCCCGGTAGTACCTGAGGTGTAAACAATGTCAGAGTTGCTCTGGGATAAATCTAGTTCAGAGATGAGTTCAAGTTCTGCTCTACCCGAGGCGGTTCCCAGCGTGGCTAGTTCATCCAGAGAGCACGGGCCGGATGTCTCGCCATTGCCCGTGTAGAACACGACGACGTGCTCAATCTCAGCAAATTTCTTGCCAGCCGTTCCGCCATCCCAGCCTGGAATCAGTTGATTCAGATCCGCGAGATAGTCCCGGCCGCCAAACGCATCCATGGTGATCAGGCAGCGTGCATCGGATTGCGTCAATATGTAGCTGAGCTCCTGCTGCCTCAGCAAATAATTGACCGGGACAGCCACTGCTCCCAGGCGGGCGATGGCAAACTTCAGCGCCACGAACTCCGGGAAGTTGCCCATAACCAGGGCGATATGGTCGCCTTTTTTTAGGCCGAGCTGCAGCAGACCGGCTGCAAGCTCCACCGACCAGCGCTGGAATTCGCTATAGGTGTAAGAGCGCGTTTCCGTAATCACCAAGGGGCTCTCTCCATACTCCTCACACATATAGTCTAGGTGCTGGGAGAGTGTCCGGGGCCGCCATTCGGGCCATCTCGCTACCAGAGCTTCGCGTCTAAGGGTGGCCGGAGGTAACTCCGTGGAGGTGTTTCGATAGTTATCAGTAAACATGCGGACCGTTCTCGACAGTAAAAACAAACATTTGTTATATATTAGTGTCGGCTTCGAGTGATGTCAACAAGAGCCGTTGCAGATATCTCACTTGTTTTAAACGTCTCGGGCTAGCCTTGATATTTTCGCTGATCCCTCTGGCGGCAGTGGCTGACTCGGAGATAGATCCAAGTTGGCAGAAGTAACAGTTATATAGATATTGGGAAAAGTGTTTTTGTGGCCAACGATCGAGAGTTTTTTGCGCCGTTTAATAAGCCGCTTTACGATCCTCAGGAGCGACCAATCGCCTTCGCTAGTTTATAGGAATATGTTCTTGGACAGAGTGGCCTAGGACAGAGTGGATGGATAAAAATCTATCTGCAGGGTTAGCTTTAATGCCTGCAATGTATAAGCAGTTGTGACCATCGTCTATAACATAGATTGATCCTCGAGGCGCCATCGCGATCTTATTAGGGAAGTAATCGTAGATTGAGCCGATTCCTACCCCTGCGTAGCGCGCTATCTCTTCTGTCATCGTCCTGTGGCACCCTTCGGAGGCCAAAATGTCCTGTGCGGAAAGGAGAATCACGGATACAGTATTCTCGGTGCGTTTCTGTTTCGGCCTTCCGCGCCATATTTTCGGATTAGATCGCCCCATACTGTCCTTCACTCACTAGCTAGTTACCGCTGAGCATCTTCCAATGGCATTGGCTGGGTAATCCCCGGCCAGATATCTAGATGCCAGCCAACTTCACCAATTTACACGGCATTATTTTTCTCCAGCTCTGCCAGCACTTCAGCTGTATGCTCACCCAAGAGAGGTGGCGGCCGGAACCAGCCCGTACCATTCACGTCTAAGGGAGACCGAACCAATGGCAGCCCATCTTCCCAGGCAAGGTCCTGTGGTTTTAGAAAAAGCTCTCTCTCCCGGACAACATTAGTCTCCAGTGCCTCAGAGAGAGAGTGCACTGGACCGGCAGGAATCTTGTGATCTTCAAGTCTTGCCAGCCAAAACTGCACCGACTCTCGTTCGAATATCTCCTCGAGCAGCTGATCGAGTTCATCGCGGTGAGCAATCCGCGCAGCCATGCCTGAGAACCGGCTGTCGGCCGCCATCTTCGGTGCGGACAGTGCCTCGGACAGACGGAGAAACTGGGCATCAGTGGAAGTCGCCAGCATGAATTCTCCATCGGACGCTTTGTAAACCCGGTAGGGAACTGCACTCGGGGCTCCCGACCCATACTTGACAGGATCCTCGCCCGTCGCTGTGAATCCCGCAACCTGGTGACACATCATCATGAAGGCTGAATCTATCAAGCTCGGACGAATGTGCTGCGCCCCGGACCCATGCTCGCGATTCCTGATAGCAGCCATGATCGCCATTGCACTCCACATACCAGTGCTGATATCAAGAGTCGAAGGCGCAATACGTACAGCCGGACCCGAAGCTTCCCCGGTAAAACTCATCAGGCCCGAATAGGCCTGCACGAGGGCATCATAGCCAGGTTTTGTCCTACCCGTCTTGCCATCGCCAAACGCAGAAATGGAGCAATGCACGATACTGTGATTTAGTACCTTGGTCTGCTCAAATTCCAGTCCCAGCTTCGCCGCCACACCCGGTGGAAAGCTATCGATAAGTACATCGGCCCCGGCTACCAGGCGCTTTATACGCTCCAGATCATCGGCATTCTTGAAATCAAGGAGCACACTGCGTTTGTTGCGATTCACCGAAAGATAAACCGTCGACGCTCCCTTGTGAACCGGAGAGAGTTGACGGGTATCATCCCCCAGGGGCCCACGCTCCACCTTGATAACATCTGCACCCATATCGCCCATGATCATGGCGGCAAGTGGGCCGGCAACATTTGTAGCAAGGTCGACTACCCTGATACCTCTATAGGATTCTGAAAACATAATTACATCCTTAAAATAACCTTGGGTCACGCTACCCGGCCCTGCGCCAGAATACTGATTGTGCGTGACGCGGACCTGCCTGGGATGTTAGATCGCGGGAGGCACCTAGGGATTCTTACCCAAACAACCCCCCAATAACTATTCGTCACGGTCCTTTCGATTATACACGGGAGTCCGCTTCTCAATGGCAGCGTCTATGCCCTCCTTAAGATCACGGGTGTGGGTCATGGCGGCGACCCCCCAGAAACTTGCGTTCATCGATGTTGCCAGATCCATGTGCCAACTTTGGCGCAACTGTTGCTTGGTGGCTTCCAACGCCAACCTGGGATACCGGGCAATGCGTTCCGCCAGGGCAACCGCGTCCGGAATCAACTGCTCCGGTTCTACCACCCGATTTACCAGACCGATTTCCAGAGCCCGCGCAGCGTTAATAACATCACCGGTCAGTGCTAGTTCAGCCGCGAGACCGGAACCTAGCAGTCTCGGTAAAAAATAGGTGCCACCGTTGCCTGGGTTCAGGCCCAGTTTGATATAGGTCTCGCCCAGCTTTGCAGCAGAGGAAGCCAACCGCAGGTCACAAGCCAGCGCCAGGTCCAACCCTCCTGCTGTCGCACCTCCATTGATGGCCGCTATAACCGGTAGCCTGCAGGACACCAACTTCTGCGTGATGGGAAAAAGCAAGCGCGCATTGAATGGCTCCTCGGTTTCGGCAAGTTCCTGCTCAATGTAGGCCTTGAATGCATGAAGATCAGCGCCAGCGCAAAATTGTTTACCAGCACCAGTAAGAATGAGCACTCGATTACGATTCTCCTGCTCGATTTGCTGCAGCGCTTCTGCGAAGTCCCGGGCCAGTTGAGGGACAACGCCGTTGCCGGCCTCGGGCCTGTTCAGCGTTAGCAAGACAACACCGTCAGCCATGGTCTGATAATATACGGTGTCGAAAGAAATTAAATCCTGTGTAGTCACGAGTGCAATTACCTCAGTTTATCCGTTCAAGAATTGTAGTCACAGACAGAATGTAGGTGTCGCTCATCCATCCACCGCCATTGACTGCCATTCCCAGCCTGGGTTTCTGGAGCTGTCGCTCCCCCGCACGGCCAATCAGCTGGTCATAAAGCTCACTGAGCTGGGCGCAACCTGTTGCACCCAGAGCGTGACCACGGCTCAACAATCCGCCGCTGGTATTCACCGGATGCCTGCCAGTTATTTCGGTCTCACCGTCACGCAATAGAATATGGCCCTCGCCTTCCCGGCAAAGACCTATTTCTGAATACTGCAAAATCTCCGCTGGCGCAGCCGCGTCATGCAACTCGATGAGATCCATGTCGGCAGCGCTTAGGCCCGACTTCTCGTAGGCCAGTTGACTTGACGATATCACAGGCGAGATGCCAGGTGAGGGATTTCCGGACATTTCACAGGATCGTATCGCAATTTTTGCCAATCCATGCTGTTTTGCAAACGCAGCCGAACAAACTATGACCGCACTGGCTCCGTCCGTCAGTGGAGCACACATTGGCAGTGTAAGCGGCACAGCGATCATTCTTGAGCTGAGCACCTGAGCGAGTGTCTGTCGAGTACGAAACTGCGCAATGGGATTCAACGCGGCGTTGTTACGATTTTTGACAGCGAGCAGTGCATAATCTTCAACCGTTGCATCCCAGCTTTCGAGATATTGGCTTGCCACACCTGCATAAAAATCCATCAACACAGAACTGGAGCTCTGACCGGCAGGATACTCGCCGATCTCATCGACATCTGCAGACCCCCACAGGGCTTTGAACGCCCGTTCCTTTTCGACATGGTGCAGTTTCTCCACACCAATCACGAGGACTACATCCAGCTCACCATATTCGACCGCACGAGCGGCAAGATGCAGCGCAGAGCCTCCCGACGCACAGGCATTCTCGACGTTGATCAAAGGTGTACCTGCCAAGGGGTGGTTCCTGAGTGCCACCTGCCCTCTCACCATCTCCTGTTGGGAAATTACCCCGGCAGCGGCATTGGCAAAGAATATTTTTTGTATTTCATCGGCATTGATTCCGGTATCCAGCAATACATTATCAACTGCTTCCAGCGACAGGCTGCGCACCGTCTGCTCAGGAAAGGCCCCGTACCGGGTGCTTCCGACACCGGCTATAAAAACTTTACTCATAGAATCTTTTCACCACCGCGCATTAGGTTCGTAGTGCCGACGTCCATATAACGCTCACGGATCTCACGGCGCAGTATTTTTCCGTAACCACTGACGGGAAACTCATCCACAAAATCAACGGCTTTGGGCTTCTTGTAGCCGGCCATATAGTCTCCGCAGAAACTGACAATTTCATCAGCGCTACAGTTCTTCCCTGCCTCTAACTGGACCACCGCGTGCACAGCTTCACCCCAGTAGTCATCTGGAAGGCCTATAACAACGACGTTAGCCACCGCCGGATGCTGCACAATAACCTCTTCGACCTCGCGGGGGTAAACGTTGTTACCGCCTGTAATAATCACATCCTTGGAACGGTCCATAAGATACAGGTAGCCCTCTTCGTCTAACTTGCCAACGTCACCGGTGTATAGCCACCCGTCGCGAATTGTCGCGGCTGTCGCTTCCGGATTATTCCAGTAGCCTTCCATAACGACCTCACCCCGCACCACAATCTCTCCGATCCCACCCGGTGGCAGTGACTCGCCTGCGGCATTGACGCACATTACATCTACGTCGGTGCGTATTCGTCCGGCTGACGCTATTCGGGGATTGTCAGTTTCCATGAACTGATGCTGCTCCTGCGCACTCATACCGGAAATCGTGATTGGTGCTTCACCCTGACCATAGAGCTGCACGAATATCGGCCCGAAGGTCTCGATGGCCCTCTTCAGGTGTTCAACGTGCATTGGGGCACCGCCATAACAGATTGCACGAAGAGAGCTTAGGTCCGCACTGGTGTCAGATTCATCCAGGCACCTGATAATCTGTGTGGGCGCCATAAAAGCGACGTGAGACACCTTGTGACGCTCTATCGTCCTGAACAGCGATCCGGGATCGAAACTCGGGTTGTCGTAGATGATATTTACCGCCCCGCGGGCTATGGCGGGCAACGCAATAATGCCGCTGCCGTGGGACAGTGGCGCGCAGTGAAGAACTGGCTCCCGCGGCGCGATATTGTATAGATCCGCAAGGTAATTCATGATCACTACGCGAATCGTTCGGTGTGACCAAAGCGCTCCCTTGGGCTTACCTGTGGTACCGGAGGTATAAAACAACCAGGCGGGAGCAGACGAATCCAGCGATACGCTCTTCTTCAACGGCTGGCTTGCCTGATACAGGTCCAGACCTGAGTTTGCCGCTGCACTTGCATAGAGTGTAAAACGATGTTCAAGCGTGCTGAACGCGTCAGAATTTTCCCGGATGCCCTCCTCATATTCTGGTCCGTGGAATAGTGCCCTGGCGCCTGAATCTGCCACAATGTAGGCAATTTCCTTTGGATGCAGGCGGGCATTGACAGGTACCACAATGAAGCCACCAGCGAAACAGGCAAAAATAATCTCGAGAACTCTCGGGCTGTTTGCAAGGCAAAAAGCGACTCGATCTCCGCGTGCAAGGCCAAGTGCGGAGAACTTGCCCGCCATTGCCAGCGCGTTACTCTGGAACTCAGCGTAACTGGTTACTTCATCACCAAAGATTATCGCGGGTTCGCCACCCTGAAACCTCGCGGCTTTCTCCAGGAATGTGAAGGTATTCATCGTATTGTGCTTCGAGGCTTTACCCTGGCAAACCAGGGGCAGGGTTTCTCGATCTCGTCCTGGGTTTGCTTTGCAGAAAACACCACTTTGTCGTCACACTCATAACTGTCCCAGCCACCCTGATCATCCGGGCTTAGCCGGGCCAGAAACTGTACACCTTCCGTCAGCTTAACTACCGCCAATGCGTAGGGGATTTCGGCTTCAAAGCCCTGTGGCGGGCCCGCGCGCAGCACAGTGAAGGTATGCAGCGTACCGCTGCCCTCCGCTCGCTCCCAGCCGAGATTGTCTGACTGGCAGTGGGGGCAGGCGTGACGCGGATACATATTGAGCTTGCCGCAGTCCAGGCACTTCTGCAGCAGGAGCTGTCCCTGCGAGAGACCGTTCCGAAACTCTTCGGTAATATTGTTTGCCATGATCAACTCCCATACTCCACACGTTCAAGCATCAGTACCTGCGCATCCATGTAGGAGCCGCCGGAACCACCAATAACACAACGCCGGCAACCTGCGATCTGGCGTGGCTCTTCGGCCTTCCAAAGCAATTGGCGAACGCCTTCAACCAGTAACGCAGTACCGCCGCCGACACCGGTGTGCCCTGCCGACAAGAGGCCGCCATTGGTGTTGATCGGAAATTCTCCACCCGGGTCACCCGTACCAGCGGCGAACCAGCGCGCACCCTCCCCTTTTGCGGCTATTCCCAGACCCTCGATAGCAATTGCTGTTACCGCCGCATAGGAATCGTATATTTCAGCGAAATCAGCCGTATCAGGTTTCCAGCCTGACTGCTGATACGCTCGGCCAGCGGCAATTTCCCAGCCCAACTTGCCAACCTCTAACTCCTGACCAATACTGTAATGACTGACACACCCGCCGGAGCCTGCAACCCGGACTGCTTCACGAATTCCTCGATCCTTGGCATTCGCGGCACTAGTCATGACAAAAGCGACCGCTCCATCAGCAAGCATCGGGCATTCCATTGCATGCAGTGGATCCGAGACCATACGCGAGCCCAACACCTGCTCAATAGTTAGCGGCTTGTCGCGAAACATGGCGTTTGGATTTAGATTTGCCCACTTTCGCAGTGTGACGAGAATGGAGGCCATCTCTTCCGGCGTGGATTGGCTTTCGTACATGTACCGCTTGGTGATAAGGGCACCGATAGCGTTAAATTGTAGACCGGCGACCTGCTCCCACTCCTGAGGAATGCCGTTCTTTGTCAACATATGGATCATCGCGCTGACTTCCGCCGACCCCCAGTGCTCACACTGCAATACCAAAATGCTGCGGGCGTGGCCAGTGGCGATCAGGCCAGAGGCTGCACGCACCGCATTGTCGCTTGTCGAACCACCAGAATGTACCATGAAGCTCGACTTTGCCTTTTTGGACAGCCCCAGTTCCTCCACCATGCGCGAAAATACCAAATCCGCCTGATCATCGAAGGAATGGAGGTTCGGGATCAGCATGATGGTGTCGATATCTGTTGGCACCATCCCGGCATCGGCTATGGCCAACAAGCCAACTTTCGTAAGGTCTCCGATGAAAGACCTATCGGGATAACGCCCCGAGGGTATTTCCCCAATTCCGACGAATACCGGGTCATTGGGCGAATCCTGATTGATATACAGAGGCCAACTATCTTTCACAGCAACCACGTTAGCCAGCTCTCTGTTTTGCGAGCATGATTTGTAGAAAATGCATTACTTCCTCACCCTTCTGGTTAATAACTGAATAATCGACATGCAATGTCCCATACTTCGGATTTTCGCCGTCTTCTAGTCGAGAGACTCTCGCCTCCACGTGCACTGTGTCGCCAGGGTAGACAGGCTTGAGCGCTCGAAGACTTTGAACCTCAACCAACGCTACAATCGCGTTCCCGTAAAAACCACTGAGACCGACGAGACCTACCGCAATCGTGAAGGTAAAAGGACCGTGCGCGATCCGACTCTCAAAACGCGTGCTCTGGCAGAATACCTCGTCCGTATGCAGCTGATAGTGGTCTCCAGTCAGACCGGAGAATGCCGTCAGGTCACCTATATCGATGGTGCGGCCACGGGTTATCATCGTGTCGCCTGCTGCGAAGTCTTCAAAGAACTTCTCCGTAGGATCCTGAAATGTGCGATTTGTCATTGCCGATTTTCCTCAGAAGTTGTAGGACAAACTGACGCCTACTGTCCTTGGCATGCCAGTGTACCGCGCCACAGTGTCATAAAAGCTCGTCACGTTGTTCCAGTAGTATTCGTCGGTAACATTTTTGCCCCACACCATTACACTCCAGGACATGTCGCTGGAACGAACTCCTGCACGTACGTTGAGCATCTCGTAGGAGTCAATGCCGTAGACGCTGGAACCACCGATAATGGCTGATGTTGAAGACCGTGCCATATAGTCGATACCAAACAGAGCGACCATATTGGAGCCTACCGGCCACTCGTAGGTACCACCAATGTTTGCCTGGTTCTCTGGGCTGAATGGCACGACTGTTCCAGAGAAATCCTGAGGCTCACCGACCGTGGTCTCGTCATTCTCACCGACGAATTTGTCGATGACTGCATCAAGATAGGTATAGTTCAGATACAAAGTGAGACCTTCACTCACAAGGTAATTTGCTTCAAGCTCGACCCCGTCTACGGTCGTCTCAGGCACATTCACCAGCACATCCAGCTTGCCGAAGATCGGATCAGTCAGCTTGGAACGCAGCTGTCGATCTTCGTAGTCATAATGGAAGACCGTCGCATTCAGCTGCATTCTACGTTCAAGCAGGGATGCCTTTACACCTGCTTCAAACGACAGCACGGACTCCTGAGTTACCGAAACAAGCTGGGTATTGGTTGAACTCGCTAAGGCCGGCAGGCTGCCGGCCTTATAGCCTTCGGTAATATTTGCGTACAGCAGCACATTGTCCGACGCTTTCCAATCCAGGCCGAGGCGCCAGGCTGTATTGTCTTCATCGAGGACTGCAAAGTGATTCCCTGGAAGACCCGTGGGCGCATTGCCGAGAATCCCATTGGTATCCAGTGTATGGCAGGCACCTGGCGCAACGGTGAACGGCACCGGAGGATCGATACCCAGGCCCTGTTGAACAGGAATGGTCAGCATTGTGAACAGCTCGGCGTTACCACCTCCGGGCACATCTCTATTGCACCCCTCCATCTCTCGACCAGCTTCGGTGTAGCGGATACCCGCCTTCAATTTGAAGTTGTCCATTTCGTATTCGCCGCTCGCAAACACGGCCCAGTTATCCATGGTCTGATCACTGTAATAACCACTAAATCCCTCCAGTGGATAGGCGACAGTTACCGTGGAAACCGAGAAGTCGAGCAGGTAGTCGTCTCTGGCTTCGTCTTCAGAATAGTTCGCACCCACGATCCAGTGCAGGTTACCTTCCCCTGCACTTGCCAGGCGAATTTCCTGCGCGAAGGAGGTGACTTCACCCTCAATTATCGGAACATCAAAGTTGCGCTCTGCGACACCGTCTCCATCGTACTGCAGGTAATGCTCGTAATCGGAATAAGACGTCATCGACGTGAACGTCATGCTGTTCGCGAAATCGTAATCTACCCGCAGCGTGAAGCTGCTCAGGCTGTTATCTTTTATAAGACCGATGGAATCAGTGAAATCCGCCGCGCGATTTTCTCTGGGGGCGGACGGCTGATCCTTGATAGACACAGCATCGGCCACTGCCGGAATGTTCGGTCGATATTGCAGAAACTGGGGAGCCTGCGGCTCACCCTCATCCTGCCAGTAATTGATCGTACCGGAGACGCGCAGATTTTCCTGGGGCGACCACTCGAGAATCCCTCTCAGCGCCAACATATCCTTCTTGCCGTTCTTGGCGTCGATTGTGTATCCGCGCTGCCACTCGTCCGCATTCACGCTTTTTACAGCCAAGCGGCCCTTGAGACCGTCTCCAAGCGGCCCGCTGACATAACCATCCAAGCCCAAATCGCTGAACGTACCGTAACTCGTTGTCACGTTACCCTCGAAACTCTCTGTTGGTTTGGCGGCAATCATGTTGATGGCACCGCCCGTTGCATTATTTCCGAACAAGGTGCCCTGAGGCCCTTTAAGAACCTCTACTCGCTCCAGGTCAAACGCAATATGACTGGTCATCACCGGGAACGGTAGAGGAGACTCATCCACATAAATACTGACGTCCGGATAGGCACTCAGGGTCGACTCGTAGAAACCGACCCCCCTCAACGTATAGACAGGCGTGTCGGTTCCACTTGTGGTATACGAAAGCCCAGGCACCTGTAACGCTATATCCTCCAGGGAGGTAACGTTCTTCTCTTTGAGGTCAGAGCCTGTCAATACAGCAACCGAAAGTCCGACTTCGTTCAGATTCTCGGAACGCTTTTGTGCAGTAACAATAATTTCCTCGAGTTGCGCCTGCGCCACGTTCGAAGCCAGAGCGACACATGCAGCCAAAGCAAGCTTCTGAAAGGTCGCAACCACTACAGTTTTTTTATTTTTCATTACGGGATTCCTCTTAAGTGAATTAGATCTTACTCGGACATAAAAACGAACGATTGTTTTTAAACAATAACAAACACTTGTTTTTGTGTCAACCGGTTGCTCTAGTCCGATCATGAAATTTTGCGACAGGTTGCAAAAGTTCTCGCGGACCGCTGCAATAACAGGCATAAAACCAAAAGGCATTTCTCTACGACCGGAGTTCCACACGTGAAATTTACGTGGAGCCCGTGGATTCCAATAGCGAGCTACGTAAGAGTACAGTCATGGGAACGGCCAACACAGGCCGCCACGAGCGGCTAATCCCTGTTATCGCATCGACAAGTGCACCGTGCTTCCCAGCGTCGTTCCTGCACCATGGCATCAGCCATAGCGACTACTCCCCGCACCAAGGGAAGACATCCTCGCCCGCACCGACAGCGCCTCAATCGTCGATAATGGTTATAGCCTGCTCCGGACAGCTCATCGCGCCAATACGCGCCCGCTTTTCAAGGTATTCAGGCACTTCGAATGTTTGCCCAATTTTTTCGTTATAGCCGTTGTCGTCCAGCTCATAGACATCGCTGGCATAGGCCCCGCAGCGACCGTGTCCGCTGCACATATTCTCATCTATTTTTACTTTCATATTCACCTCATCGAATTTGGAAAACCAACGTTACAGCCTGAGTTACTTCGCGTCCTTCATCCTGCCATCTGTAGGTAATGCAGAAATGGCTGCAAGAGCCTCCAGAGCAAGCCCAAGGCCCAAGCCTTCCTCCATCAGACGCTTTATCCGCTGAGTGAGAGCTACCCGAGTATATCGCCGAGTCAGTTCAGGCATAGCTGCGATGTATCGAGCCAGTTCCAGCGCTCTCGGCATTAGCTGATCGCTCGATACAACCTCATTGACGGCGCCGTAAGCCAGCGCCTGCTGTGCGGTCAATTCCTCGCCGCTCAACAGAAAATAACTACCCCGCGCAGGACCAATTATGTGCGGCCAGACCACATGCGCACCATCGCCAGGGACGATACCTGACATAAAGTGAGGGGCATCCTGGAACAGTGCACACTCGGCTGCCAACACAATGTTTGCCAGCACTGGAATTTCCGGATGAATTCTCGCGGGACCGTTGACGGCGGCAATGACAGGCACTTCGATATTCAGTAGGTTCATTAACAATCTGCGCCCATCATAGAACGTCAGGTCCCAGTCCTGGGGCGTACTGAGTTTGAAGCTGCCGGCATCGATGTCTGCGCAGTAGTTGGAACCGGTACCCGTTAGCACTACTACCTTGTTGTCGCGATCAGCTGATACTTGATTGAAGCAATATCCCAACTCCTCGTGAGCCAATGCACTCCAGACAAACTCACCACCGGCAGTATGGAAAGTTATTACGAGAATGCCGTCCTCTCTTTCCAGCCTGATGTTCTCGTATCTGTGCTGATATGCCTCGAACTTGTCTGCCATGAGAGACATACTCAGAACTCCAACTGCAGATTCCGCATGCTACGAAGAAAGCCGGTTTCGTATGTGGGCTGGGTTCCCTGCTTGACGTGAAAGTCGGGAATGCGTCGCAACCACTCCTGAAGGGTGGTCTTGAGCTCAACGCGGGCCAGGTGGGACCCTACACAGCGATGAGGCCCAACGCCAAACGCCGAATGCAGAACGGTCTTCCGGTGGATATCGATTTTATCGGCGTTCTCAACCACTCTAGGGTCACGAGAGGAAGCCGCATAACATAGCATAACAAAATCATCTTTCTTGATTTCTTCCCCAGCCAACTCTACATCTCGTGTGGCTGTGCGCCCTAAAGCAACCACCGGCGGGAAGATTCGGGCGAACTCTTCAATCGCCATGTCGTAAAGGGATGGATCATCCCGTAGAGCCTTGCGATCCTCCGGATGATCTGCCAGGTAACGAATCGCTGAGCCCATCACGTAGGTGGTAGTGGCAATTCCGCCAAACGTGATATCGACCAAAACGCTGACCTGATGTTCCCAAGGCGCGTAGCTGCCGTCCGGGTATTTCACGTTTTCCAGGATAGTACTTACGAGATCCTCCCTCGGTGGCTCTGTTGAGCGCTGCCTGAGATAGTTATCCAGGTACTTAAAGATTATTTCAAAATGTTTCGGGCGTTCAGCGGGTGGCGCAAACGTACCCTGCTCCACGGAATCGACGAGCATCTGCAGGTCTTCCACCGGAACTCCCAAAATATTCTTAAAGAAAGCCCAACCAGGAAGTATTGAACCAAACTCACCAATGAATTCACACTCTCCCCTATCAATGAAACGATCAATCAGTACGTTGACGTCGCCCCGAATCTGGTCCTCGTACTCCAGCACTCGCTTGGGACTGAGGTGTGGATTCAAGACCTCACGCCAGGCCGTGTGGATAGGTGGATCTGATTCCTCGGGCATAAGATAAGGCAGTCCTTCTGGACGGTTAGGTTGGTAGCCCTTGGCGCTGGAAAATGTTTTCCAGTCCTGTCCGACCCGCCGAACATCCTCATTCCGTGCAACTAACCAGTAACCGTCACCAACGTTGCTTCGCGCAACCGGGCAATGCTCAAGCATATCGTCCAGAATTTCGTATATATGAGTATTGAAAGCTGGGTCGTCGAAATCGAAATCCTTGAAGAAATCCCTGCCGTATTTGGCAATCAGCTCCTCGCGAGACGGTCTTTTTACTGCGGACTTGTCGGGCTTTGTCATACTTGTATCTCCGTGCGCTCATATTATCGCGTTACCTAAACTCGTTCGGACAAGCCTGCAGTAATCCGCGTCTCTCTTGGAAAACAAATAGTAACCCTACCAAAGCGAAAAAACAATCATTTGTTTATACATCTATCACCTTCGCTCAGACTTTCTGTGTTTCCCGTGCCCTTTGCCCTTTATTTTCCGATCCAGTAGCCAAGTAGGTGTGGCCTTAAACAAACAATTGTTCTAAACTGCGCGAAATTAAGTCTCTACAACGGCAAAAATTAATGAAACAGCCCAAAAAAAACCCCACCAAAAGCAGACAAGTCATCATCGAGGCCGCTTCCAGCCTCTTCAGTGAGTTGGGATATAACGGCACCACCATGCGGGACATTGCGGCGCGCGTTGGCACACTCGCAGGCAGCCTTTACTCTCACATAAAGAACAAGGAGGAGATTCTTCTCGAAATTGTCGCAACCGGCCTCAAGGGCTTTCTGGAAATTGAAGAGAAAATTTGCGCCATGGAGACCAGTGCCGAGGAGAAATTGCGCTATGCCGTCATTGCACACATGAAATTGGTTGCTGAACATCCAGAGCGAATGCTCATAGTATTCCACCAATGGCGCTTCCTCACCGAACCCAATCTGTCCAGCGCCGTGAAACTGAGAAGGCGCTATGCGCAAGCGTACACCGACATCCTCAAAGAAGGTATCGCCAATGGCGAGTTCACTTCGGATTTGATAGACCCCAAAATAGGGGTCTTTTCGATTCTGGGGGCGTTGAACTGGACGGTAGAGTGGTACTCATCTGACGGTACCTACAGCCCTGAGCAAATCGGCGACAGGATGACCGACACCCTGATTTACGGGTTGCGCGCACGCCGGGACAGATAGCCATCCCGGGCGCCGTCAGTCAGCGATTATCCCCGACCGCCCATCAATTGCCTTTAGAGCGCGGTCATGCCGCCATCTATGATGTGCTCGGAACCGGTAATAAATCGCGACTCGTCAGAGGCCAGAAAAACGACAAGATCTGACACTTCTGAAGGATCGGCCAGACGGCGCAGAGGGATTTGCGTGAGTGCATCTCCACCCTCCTCGTCGGTTGCCGCTGCCATCATTGGCGTCCTGATATAACCAGGATGAACCGAATTCGCCCTGATGGCATATTCGCCGAACTCTACAGCCACCTGCTTGGTCATCCCGCGCACTGCAAATTTGCTTGCTACGTAGGCCAGATTTGGTGCGCCATAGACTGCCACCATTCCGGCGATGGATGAAATGTTTACTATGGAGCCCCCCCCCAGGGCAATCATCCCTGGCAACACAGCCTTCATGCCGAGGAACACACCAAGCTGGTTGATCGCGCACACCCTTAGAAAAACTGCCTCGTCGAGGTCCGTCGTCGCTGCAATATCTCCCAATACCCCGGCATTGTTGACCAGTACATTCACTTTGCCGAAGTTACTCTCCGCTGCGGACACGACCGCAGCCCAGCTGGCTGCATCAGAGACGTCCTGCGTCATGAACAGCACATTGCCACCAATTTCGGCCGCAATTCGCTTGCCGTCAGCTTCGTTGATATCCGTCATGACCACACTGGCACCATGCTGCGCCAACACACGGGCGTGGGATTCACCCATTCCCTGAGAGGCGCCGGTGACAATAGCGACTTTACCGTTCAGTCGTTTCATTTTTTTTGCTCCGCATTAAGTTTTTTTGAAATTACCATTGACTACGAGTGAGAACCAGCTTCATTTCCACATCAAGGCACGATACATTCGCCTTTAAACAAATGTTAGTTCGCGGAAAGCTTACAACTAAATTGATACCAGTTCAAGTGGTTGGGGGCATAATGGCCGGGAAGAGGCACAAAAGCACAAGGGACATTTCGGAACAGGGGTAGGTCGACGGTCTTGAAGGGGAAGAGTGTAATCTGTAGTGGTCAACTAATCGCGGACACAGAATAAGGTTTTTCTTCAGCGATCGCTGGAGCTAAACCTCGGTTATAAGAATGGGGTCTTTGGTAATTGTAATACCCCATTAAGTATCTGCTTATATCGGATTTTGCCTGCTCCAAGCTCATGTAGCCAACGTAGGAGTCCACTCTGACTTTAAGCTCCTAAACACACGTTCCACGGGTGCATTATCCAAACAGTTTCCACGGCGACTCATACTCTGTTTGATGTGATAACGCCACAGACGTTGGCGGAACCGTAGGCTTGTGTACTGACTACCCTGATCAGAGTGGAAGAGAAGTCCTTGAGGTTCACCCCGTTGCTGATAGGCATGATCAAGCGCATTGATCACCAGCGTAGCATCCGGATGCCTGGACATTGCCCAGCCTACAACCCGCCGAGTGTACAGGTCGATAATGGCGGCTAAGTACACCCAGCGACCACCGGCCCAAATATAGGTAATGTCGCCACACCAGACTTGATTGGCCTTGGTGACCCTAAACGCACGATCAAGCACTTTGGGTATATTTAAACGCTCGTCTAAAGCGACTTTATACTTGTGTGACCCCGGCTGTTTACTTGTAAGATTCGCCTTAGCCAATAGACGTCGTGCTTTAAATCGCCAAATCGTTATACCCTGTGTCGCCAGCATGGGTACGATTGATCGGCTACCTGCGGCACCGCCGCTTAGACGATGCATCTCGGTGACCTTTGCTCTCAAATGTAAACGTTCAATATCAATCGTTTGCCGGCGTTGGCAAGAGTCGTAATAGCTTGAACGCTTGATATTAAAGAGCTCACAAAGGATGGTTACCGACGTTAGCTCTCTAAATCAGCGATGAGTTTCATCGCAGCATCTCGTCCGACATCAAGAGAGCGGTTGTAGATTCAAGTGGTCATTGCAACAGTTTGACTAAACTACTGATTTGCATGAGTACTTATTATGAAACGAGTAAAACGAACTTTCACCCAAGGCGAGAAAGACCTAGTCTTTGATCTATGGAAGCAAGGAACGGGATTTAGTGACATTGGTAGGGTGCTTGAAGCGGCACCAGGAACTGTTTTTACAGCTTTACGAGAATCTGGTGGTATCAAACCAGCACCACGTAAGCGAGATATCCAACACTTAACGGCTATTGAGCGAGAAGAAATCAGAGTGGCATTATCGGCAAAGATGTCGCTCAGGGCGATAGCACGCATGTTAAACCGTTCACCCTCAACAATCTCGAGAGAAGTAGCACGTAATCGTGGGCGGCGTTACTACAAAGCTGTTGATGCTGATAATCGCGCAAAACGCATGGCCAAACGACCCAAATCAGGCGTCCTAGAACTTAACCCAGAGCTGAGACAAATTGTTATGTCTAAGCTTGAACTTAAATGGTCTCCAGAGCAGATATCAGGCTGGTTAGGCACCGAGTACTCTCGCAAAAAACAGATGCGAGTTTCACACGAGACAATCTATAAATCAATATACGTCCGTGCTAAAGGGGTTATTCATCACTCTTTCTCACAGTATCTCCGTCGTAGCAGGCCAATGCGCCATAGCCGATACCACCGGCGTAGCGGCGATAGAAGCTTCACAAATATCGTCAGCGGTGTCTCAATCCATGAACGTTCTAAGACTATCGAACAAAGGAAGTCTGTGGGCCACTGGGAAGGTGACTTGGTGTCTGGTTCAAATAACACACATATAGCCACTCTAGTTGATAGAAAATCTCGTTTTACTATTATCCTCAAGCTCGCCGGTAAAGACGCTGAATCGGTTCATCAGGCACTGCTCGCTACGTTTAAGAAAATGCCCATGCTGTACAGGAAGTCTTTAACTTGGGATCGAGGCCTGGAACTTGCGAAGCATGCCGATTTAACCAAAGAAGTTGGCATGCCAGTTTATTTCTGCGACCCTCGGTGTCCTTGGCAACGTGGTACAAACGAAAATACTAATAGCTTGATTCGACAGTACGTCCCAAAAAAGACTGACTTATCACCACATACTCAGGGTCGGTTGAATGAGGTTGCAACGGAGCTAAATGAGCGCCCCAGAAAGACATTGAAATTTAAGACGCCATCGCACATTATTGAAAAGAGTGTTGCGCTGATCACTTGAATCTACACTGGCCTTTTTTAATACGGACTTCTCAAGTTCTAGGTGCTTCACGCGCTTCTCGAGCTCTTGTATCCGCAGCTGCTCTTAGCGGTTGGCGTGACACCGCCGCGTTCATCTCTGAGTTGATTAACCCAGCGCCTCAATGCTGTTTCACCAATATCGATGAACTCACATGCCTGCGAGTAACTGTAGCTTTGGTCAAGAATTAAGCTTGCCGCTTCCCGCTTATATTCAGGGCTATACGTTCTTCGTTTGCTCATTATTAAACACCTCTCATCCAGTGGATATTTTACCACCTAAGTTGGTGTGAGGTTTACTAGACCACTACACACAGCAGGAGCAAGATAGGCAGGTGGCGCATGGCAAGGTCCTCGTTAGGGTGGGGACCGAGGGGGCCGGTTAGCGTGAGGGATGAGTCAGCGTACTTCAGCTAGATGATCGCAATCGGCGATTTACCCCCGAAAACCCCGCCCACCACCGCCGCAGCCAGTAAGAACAGGTCTTCCCGCCGAAGCGGCGGAGCGTCATCTTTTTCCAATTCTCGCGGTGCAAACATCCGAAAAAGCGAACATGTCCACTCTTTGGCTTTGATGGTAGACGTCTGTTCACTGTCGTTTTCGATCTGCTCGACTGCCCCACTGATGCAGCGGCCGCGGCCTTCTTATAGCCAATGCACCATTGGTCTTCCTGGTATCGGGGACTGCAACACCTGCACCGCGTCAATACCCAGCCCCCCCAAATAGATCGTATTTAGTTCCGGCCCTCCGAAAGCGATGCTGGACAAGTTTGAAACACAAGATCCGCGGCTTTGCGAGATTTGATCCCAGGTCAGGCAACCCCTGGCATAAGCCGAGGCAACTGCCTCCAGTTCACTGCGGTCGATGTCTTCGAATAATACAGTCCAGGTCAGATCCGGAGCCACGCGAATGATGCGGTTGGAGATGACGCAGACGATCCACAGCGCCCCCTCCGCATCGAAGGCCATGCCATCGGGGAAGGTGTCTCCTGGGTAGGTGATTTGGAAGGGGTTGGTCAATACGCCATCTGCTGTCACCTCGAAGCGAGTAGTCCTGCAGGCAAATGTTTCATTGACGAAAAGGTGCTTGCCGTCCGGCGAGAGGCGCAGCTCGTTTGTCCAGTTCAGTCCGTCTGTGGCAAGCGTGACGTTGCCGTCTTGCGCCAACAGAATCTGACCTGTATTCTCTTCCGCGGTGAAGTGCGCGTGTTTGCGCGTCGTCGAACTGATAGTGATCCAGACACGGTCGCCGTCTACCAGGACAAAGTTGGTAGGGGGAATTGGACGGCCCGAAACTTCTGTAACAAAAGGCTGAACTTCACCGCGTGGGCCAACCCGCCAGACTCCCCCCGCACGCCCGAGATTGGCGAACAAAAAGTCGCCATCCGCCGTCATTGCTATGCCGTTGGGCCGGAACCCCTGGGCAATCAGATCGGCCTCTATAGCGCGGCCGGTGGTCCCATCGGGTGCGATTCGCGCAATACCCAACGTCCAGTCGCAGGTGTAGACCGACCCGTCTGGGGCCACCAGAACACATTCCGGCCGATTCAGGCCACTACCGACCTGCACGAGATTCCTCGGCAGAAACGGCTCAATCCTCGTCAACGCCATGTCTCTCCTCCTGGTTCAGCGGACTGGAAAGTCCAATACATCGCGCGCCCGGCTCCTCCAATCGCGGAAATGCCCTATCTACCTTGTCCGTCGTCGCAGGACATGTCCAGCCGATCACAGCGCCAGATAGCCGCCGTCGACAGGAATCGTGACCCCCGTCACATAGGACGACATGTCGGAGGCAAGGAACACAGCGGGGCCGGCAATCTCGCGAGTCTCGCCAACGCGACCCAGCGGTACTCGCTGCAGGAATTTTTCACCGGCTTCCCCCGTAACCGTCATTAAGTCACTCTTGATCCTGCCCGGCGCCAGCCCGTTAGCCCGTCCACCCGTTGGCCCAAGCTCACGGGCGAAATACTGGACCAGCGAACGAACCGCCGCCTTGGTTGCCCCATAGGCAGCGCTCGATCGTGGCGCCGTGAATCCGGCAATAGACGAGACGAAAATCACACTTGCGTCAGCGTGCTTCAGAGTGGGCAAGAGGCCGACGGTAATGCCCCACTGTCCGCTGAGATTCACGTCGATGACCTGATCCCATTTTTCCATCTGATCGGGATCTCCCGGCCTGATGCGAGGCGCGATGCCCGCATTGTTTACCAGGACGTCTATTTTGCCGTACTGCTCCACCATGCGCTCGCCAAACGCCAAGACTGCCTCATGGTCGATAATGTCCAGAGTCTCAGCAGAGGCTGAACCACCGGAGGCCTTGATCTGTAACACGATATCATTGGCCGCTGCCCCGTTTCTGTCCACCACCAGGACATGCGCCCCCTCGGCTGCCATTGCAGTAGCGATAGCAGAACCCAGGCCGCGTCCGCCTCCGGTCACCACCGCAGTCTTACCAGAAAGTCGATCCATTAGTCTTACTCCACTTGTTTGAATTATTTAGCCTGCGGGTTCAGGACATGATGAACCCTTTGTAATCGTGCTCGGCCACGTCGTCACAGTATTCCCGATACTTGGGATTACCGCCGACAAACAAGAGCGCCTCGCGCTTGTCGCGCCCCTCGATGTTCTTGTTAATCCCGGTGAACCAGGAGTTGGTCTGGCCCAGCAGCAGCTTACCCAACAGTTTGGTGCAATAGAGAGTCCATTCTTCCACCGCCTGGTCTTCGGGCTCGATGCGCTGGATGCCGGCCTCCTTCGCATAGGCCATCATAGCGCTCAGCCAGTCAATGGCCATGGCGGAACAGCGCGGAATATTGCAGAAGGTTGAGCCACTCTGTGGACCCACCAACATGAAGAAATTGGGGAACCCGGGGCACTGCATACCCATGTAGGTCTTCACTCCTTTACCCCATTCATCCTTAAGGGCAACGCCGCCCGAGCCGCGAATGTCGATGCGGTTCCAGGACCCCTTGATCGCGTCAAAGCCAGTGGCATAGATGATGATGTCGAATTCATACAAAGCATCCGTGGTCTGAATACCTTCCGGCGTGATTCGCGTTATGGGTGTCGCATTCAGATCGACAGCTTTAACGTTGTCTTGATTGTAAACCTCGTAATAGTAGCTCTCAAGCGGGACACGCTTCATCCCGAAGCCATGATCCTTGGGAATAAGCATTTCAGCGATACGGGGGGCCTTGACCCGTTCACGAATTTTCCCTGCCACAAAATCCGAGACGTATTTATTGGCGGCGGGATCTGAAAGAACATCCTGGTACGCCCCAAGCCAGAGTGAGAATCCCGGCCCCTGATACAATTCATCCAGTTTGGCGTCGCGTTCGGCCTGAGAGACATCGAACAGGTTCCTCGGAATGAATTCGTGCGGGAATCCGGCAATTGAGGCATCGCATTTGGCGGTGAACTCGTCATAGTGCGACTTGATATACGCCATCCGTTCAGGAACCATGGGCCCGTTGCCCAGCGGGGTGCACCAGTTCGGCGAGCGCAGGAACACCGTGAGCTGTCCAGCCTGCTTGGCCATTTCCTGAATCACCTGTACACCAGTCGATCCGACCCCTATGACTGCAACCCGCTTGTCTGCAAAATCCAGTTTGGCCGGCCCAAAGCCATTGGGGTCATGCGGCCAACTCGCTGTATGGTAACTCTCGCCTTTGAAGGTATGGACACCGGGCACATTGGGCATTTGGGGTGCTGACAGCGGCCCCAGCGCAGAGAACATGAACCGTGCAGTCACAGGCGCGCGGTCAGGCTGCTGGAATTCAAATTTCCAGAGGTTGGCTTCTTCGTCGTACTCTGCCTTTTGAACCCTGGCGTTGAACAGGTAATCCTTACGGATATCCATGATTTCAGCCGCCCTGTGGATGTATGCCAGGACTTCGGGTTGCGCGGCAAAGCGCTCAGTCCAATTCCACTCCTGCTTGAGCTGCTCGCTCCAAAAATACCCATAAATCTCACTTTCCGAATCGAAACGAGCGCCCGGATAACGGTTGTGATGCCAGACGCCGCCAATGTCGTCTGACCCTTCAACTCCCAGCACCCGGTAACCCATCTCGCGCAGTCGATAGGCCTGATACAGCCCGGACAATCCTGCGCCGATCACTACCGCGTCGAAATCCACTTCTTTTACCATTGTAACTCTCCATTAAATATGTTATTTTCGACCGATTTCAACGGGGTCCGGCTGACAAAAGCACGACCAAGCCGGGGCAGCGGTAGGCATGCATCACCGTTTAAATACCCAGCTCTTTCGCAATAATGCCGCACTGTATTTCGCGGGCACCTCCGCCTACCATGCCATGCTTGGCTTCACGGAAGTATCGCTCCATATCGTACTCTGGGAGCTGCGCATAACCGCCAAGGGCCTGCATGCCGTTAAAGGCAGTCTTGAACAACACGTCGGCCGAGAAGACTTTGGCCATAGAGACTTCTTTCAAAGCGCGCTCGCCACGAGCAATTTTCGCAGCCGCCGAATATACCAATAGGCGAGCGGCCTCGATTTCTATGGCGTTTTCCGCCATGCGATGCTTGAGTACCTGAAAGCTGGATAGCGGCTTGCCGAAGGCATCGCGGTTCTTGGTGTAATTGATGGTATCGTCGAGGGCCGTCTGAGCATTACCCACCTGAGAGGCCGCAATGCTGAGTCGCTCCAGCTCGAGATGCTCGCCAATGTACTTCCAGCCTTTGCCCACTTCACCCAGCAGATTCGCTTTGGGAATGCGAACATCATCAAGAAAGAATTCGGTCGTGCCCAGGCTCCTGCGAACAATGGTGTTCATCTTTTTGATGTGCAGACCTGGCAGATCATTCGGCACCAGAAACAGACTGAGCCCGTCGTAGCGATCTGGACCCGTCCTGGCCATCAATACTATCAGGGTATCAGGCAGGTGGGCGCCGGAGCACCAGACTTTATTCCCATTGAGCACCCACTCATCGCCATCAAGTGTCGCCTTGGTTCTCGCAGCAGCCGCATCCGAACCCGATTGCGGTTCACTGATGGAGATAGCGAATTTCTGCTCACCTCGCATGTATTTTGGTATGTATTGCTGTTTCTGTGCTTCGGAACCGTGATGAACAATATTCAGCGCGGTAAACATCGAAGTCATGATACAAGCGGCGGTGTCCAGACTGAACTTCCCAATCGCTTCACAGAAGATCGCGAACATGACCGGATCACAATCCATGCCACCAATATCTTCCGGTGTCAGCAGACCAAGCCAACCCTGGTCCGCCATCTTTTTGTAGACTTCGTCAGGGAACTGCCGGGATTCGTCGTGCTCGCGCGTGTACTCCCGACCCACATCCCTTTCCATGAATGTATGCAACATGTCGTGCCACATTCGTTGCTCATCGGTAAACGTAAAATTCATAAGATCTCCACCATTCCATGTTTATATGTACGCTTTGGCGCGCTATCCCCGAGCCGCCTGCAACGGCTGTTATTAACATCGACTGGAGGTTAATGCTACTATATAACAAATGTTTGTTTTTATCAACGAGTCCGGTCCGCATGGTTACTGATAACTCTCGAAACACCTCCACGGAGGTACCTCCGGCCACCCTTAGACGCGAAGCCCTGGTAGCGAGATGGGCAGAATGACGGTCCTGAGTCGAGAAAATAAACTAATTGGCATTCATGAGGATTAATTAAAGAACTCTATGAAAAATATAGGGCCAACGGTAATCAAGGTTATCGAACTTTCCTGACTCGAAGAGTATAGGGAATATAAACGGGATGCGTAGAACGGATTCTCTGGTCCGTCGTGACAGTGGATACCGACCCTTTTGCCAGAACAGGCTCCGACTTAATAGAGTATTACAAACGTCCTTAAATGGGTTGGACTTTTTTCTACACTCCAACACAATCAACAGCTGATTCTGTCAGCACTCTCTGATCCTCAGAAGTAGAGGTTCAATATCTAGGTGCCACCGAAGATGATGGTAAATACAGACCGCGAGTCCGAAGAAACCATAGGTCAAATCGACATGTAATACGGAGCTATTAGTGATTTCAACGAATCTAAAGGGCAGGTGAAAAATCCACCGCTATTCAGACGGTTAGTGGAGCCTCAATCCGTAGGAGTAGAAGCTATGGAAACGCTTAAGCGTACCAAGCTTGTTGAGAGTCAAGAAAAGGAACTTTGCACAATACTGAGATTTGCACGCGGCGACACCGTATATCAGGAGCTTTTGGACATGCGCAGGAGCATCAGAGACTAACGCGAGAAAACAGTTTATGCCCAGGTACGCCGACGTAAAGCTTTGTCTTGGGGGTCAGTCAAGAGCGTACTTATCGTCGGCATGCTCACCGCGATATGGGCCCTCGGCTCATGGATGTATACCGCCTCACTGGTGTAGTGCGTTACATGTCACTTAGATCTTCAGCTCTAAGGTTAACGTAACGCGAAAGCTGATCAAGGCTGCTGTGCCCGCTTATTAAACGGACCTGCGCAACACTCATACCCCTCTCAAATAGCCGCGAAATTGCTTCATGGCGTAAGTCATGGAAATGCAGGTCGTGTATTCCAACTTTTTTACGCAGTTTAGCAAACGCGTCAGAAATAGACGCTGCACGTTTTACCTCAAACAGTACATCATCCTTGCCAAGTACATTCTGATGGCGTAGGAGCGCCTCTCTAACGCCCTTTAAAAGGGGTATTTTCGCTTTCCTCTTACCCCCTTCAGCAGACTTGTTCTTGCGCCATAGGGTAATAATCCCTTTGTCAAAGTCGATCATGCCCCATCTAAGAGAGTGTATTTCGCCCTGGCGCATGCCTGACTCGATAGCAATGTCTATCGCAGCAGCAAGATAACGAGAACGTTGCGGCCCTACTGCACCCATGAGCACTTCATACTCCCCTTTCTCCAGGCGACGGTCGCGTTCTTCACTACCCATTATGATTTTTTTCTTCTTAAGCTCAGTGACTGCTATATCGATAGCATCAACTTCAGTGCGAATACGACTGTGTGTTAGGGCTTGCTTAAAGTAGTAGATCTGATACTGCAACGTAGAGGCTGCAACTTTCTTGCGCCGATCAGCTGCAAAATCAAGAATATCGTCGGCCGTCAGGTCATGAATCGACTGCCCCTGAAAATGTCTTTTGAGCATATTGAGCTGGCCACGCTTAGGCCCGCATACATCTAGCCCGAATCGCTCATAAGAAAATATAAGGTTATCAATAATCTGATCGATCATATGTGAGTCTTGAGCGCGGGTATCGACCCACGAATCTTTATCCATGCTCGTTTCTACGCGTCGCGCCCAGGCTTTTGCGGGCGCTTGAGCCATGAAGGTTTTCACCTGATTGGGGTAACCTTTGCGCTTAACAGTAGCCTGCCAAGACTT
>TARA_B110000114_G_scaffold23078_1_pt1 | contig 28253 bp, 20 predicted proteins | sample TARA_B110000114 | Tara Oceans TARA_B110000114 (sample SAMEA4397311) | marine metagenome | biome: Polar Biome; feature: [SRF] surface water layer (ENVO:00010504); material: water (ENVO:00002006), including particulate matter (ENVO:01000060) such as... | depth 5 m
CCGACCCCCTGCTTGTAAGGCAGGTGCTCTGAACCAACTGAGCTAATCGCCCGTTTTGTTTAAAGAACTTCGTTTCCTAAACGGGAGCACAAATATATAGCGAGTTTTTTGTTTGACAAAGAAAAAATTAAAAAAATTAAAACTTTTTTACTCGTCGGATCATAACTACCACTTGTAGAGGGAATTAATTTTTAAATAGATTCTGAGCTGATTTTTTACTAATTCAGAGATTGTACTTACTTATGAGGTGTTAAAAACATAAGAACTGAAACAATCGAACACTCGATAAGAGCATACAGGTTTAGAACTACTTTGTTTTAGCAATATTGAGTTAACTGTCGTTATTGTTAATTTACATATTATTCTCACCTAAATACTTTGTTTTTTTATGCAGTTGGGTTTCGCGTAATTTCGGTGGTTTTTAATTAATAAAGAGCACCGACGAATCGATGCTCTTTATAAACTTTAGCATTATTCTACTTTATCCCTTTGCCATTTCATCTAAATCTACGATGTCTTCTAATTTGAATTCTGATGATCGGAATACGAATTCACCTTCTTCAAATGCATCAAGTGTAATGTTACTGCCTGGTTTAATTTCTCCTTTAAGAATAAGTTTTGATAATTCGTTTAGTACTCTTTTTTGAAGTACTCTTTTTAATGGTCGAGCTCCAAATTGTGGATCGTATCCTAAACGCGCTAGTTCCTCAAAGGCAAAATCGGTAGCGTTAATTGTTACATTTTGTTTCGCTAAACGTTCTTGAATGGCTTTAAATAAAATTCGAACTATTCCTGATATCTCTTTTACACTTAATGGCGTAAACATGATCGTTTCATCAATCCTGTTTAAGAATTCTGGACGCAGCGTTTGTTTTAGTAATTCGAATACTTCTACTTTCGTTTTCGCCCCTATTCTATCTAGATCTTCTAATTTCGCATTCTCATAATTACCTTGAATAATATGAGAACCAATATTGGAAGTTAGTATTAAAATTGTGTTCTTAAAGTTTACTGTTCTTCCTTTGTTATCGGTTAACCTTCCATCATCCAAAACTTGTAATAACGTGTTAAATACATCTGGATGTGCTTTTTCAATTTCATCAAATAACACTACAGAGTATGGTTTACGACGAACAGCTTCGGTTAATTGTCCGCCTTCATCATAACCAACGTAACCGGGAGGCGAACCAACTAAACGAGAGATAGAGTGCTTCTCTTGATATTCACTCATATCTATTCTTACCATCGCATTTCGATCATTGAATAAATACTCACTTAATCCTTTTGCTAGTTCTGTTTTACCAACCCCAGTTGTCCCTAAAAATATGAACGAACCAATTGGTCTGTTTTCATCCTGTAATCCTGCCCTATTCCTTCTAACAGCATCCGCAACAGCTACTATAGCATCCTCTTGACCCACTACCGTTTTATGCAACTCCTCTTCTAGCTTTAATAATTTCTCAACTTCGGCTTCTACCAATTTTGTAACAGGAATACCCGTCCATTTACTAATTACATCAGCAATTTCCTCCGCATCAACATCCTCCTTTACCATTTTTTCGTTGCTCTGGATTTCTGCTAGCTTAATTTTTAATTCTTCTTGCTCTGCGTTGGCTTCTTTGATCTTCCCGTATCGTAATTCTGCAACTTTACCGTAATCACCAGCACGTTCTGCCTGATCGGCTTCTAACTTAAACTTCTCTATGTTTTCTTTTGCCAATTGAATCCCGTCAATTACACTTTTCTCAGCTTCCCATTTGGCTTTTAATTCATTTCTGGATTCATTTAGATTAGCTAGTTCGGACTGGATGTACTTTAATTTAGCACTTTGCCCTTCACGCTTAATTGCCTCTCTTTCAATTTCTAACTGTAAAATTTTACGTTCTAAAAACTCTAACTCTTCAGGCTTGGAATTGATTTCCATTCTCAATTTAGCTGCTGCTTCATCAATTAGGTCGATAGCCTTATCAGGCAAAAAACGATCGCTAATGTATCGTTGAGAAAGCTCAACCGCAGCGATAATCGCCTCATCTTTAATTTGAACTTTATGATGCGTTTCATACTTCTCTTTAATTCCTCTAAGAATAGAAATAGCGTCCTCCGTTTTAGGTTCATCAACGATTATTTTTTGAAATCTACGCTCTAATGCTTTATCCTTTTCAAAATACTTTTGATACTCGTTAAGTGTAGTTGCACCAACGGCTCTTAACTCTCCCCGTGCTAATGCGGGCTTTAAAATATTGGCAGCATCCATTGCACCTTCTCCCCCACCAGCTCCAACTAGTGTATGAATTTCATCTATAAAAAGGATGATGTCTCCGTTGCTAGAAGTCACCTCTTTCACAACCGACTTTAAGCGTTCTTCAAATTCTCCTTTATATTTTGCGCCAGCAATTAAAGAGCCCATATCCAGCGAATAAAAGGTTTTATCTTTTAAGTTTTCAGGAACATCACCGTTTATTATCCGATGTGCAATCCCCTCTGCGATAGCAGTTTTACCAACACCGGGCTCACCAATTAGAATAGGATTATTCTTAGTCCTCCGAGAAAGAATTTGAAGGACTCTTTTTATTTCGTCGTCTCTTCCAATTACGGGATCTAGTTTTCCTTCTTTAGCAAGGGTATTTAGGTTTTTAGCAAATTTCTCAAGTGCGTTATAGGTGTTTTCTTGAGATTGCGAGGTTACTCTTTCTCCTTTTGTTAATTCTTGAATAGCAGCTATTAATCCCTTTTCGGTAAACCCACTGTCTTTCAGCAACTGGGATGCGTTATCAGAAGTATTCATTAAACCAAATAATAAATGCTCGATAGACACATATTCATCTTTGGATTTTTCGGCAAAATTGGTTGCTTTATTTAAAGCTTCTGATGTGAATCGAGATAAATTTGGCGTATTTCCGGAAACCTTTGGATAGCCTTCGATTACTCGATCTAAAGCTTGCTCTACGACTTTATAATTCACACCCAATTTACTAAATATGAATGGAATTACATTTTTATCAACTTCAAAAGCGCCTTTTAAAACATGCCCTAATTCAACAATTTGAGTTTCATTTCCAACTGCAATTTGTTGCGCGCGCTGAATTGCCTCTTGTGATTTTATGGTGTAGTTATTAAAATTCATAGAATGGTTTTTTAAGCATTAATTGTGCTTGATTAGTCAAAGCCTGTTCCATTCTTATTTATTCCCTTTATCACTGAAAAAACGGCAGAAAGGACTGGTTTTAAGGGACTTTTTGTCGGAGGAAATCAAAATAAGAAGTTAAGTTGACACACTGCGTAGTCTTTCATCCCCAAATTGTTTAAAAAAACATCCCCACTATATAGTGTTTCTTTCATTATGGACGTACTTTTGCGCTTATAAGAATTATGAGGAAATTACAAATCATTTTAGGGGCTGTTTTAATTATTGCAAGTACGAGCTTTATGATGAGCACGAGCAAGGTTAAGCGTAAAAACCCAGCAGGTAAGCCACTTGAAACAGTCAGTTCTATAATGTCACCTGAAGAGGTGTTTGTAATGAATCATCCAAAAAGAGAGTTTCGATCGGCTTGGATTACAACTTTTACAAATTTAGATTGGCCAAGTAAACGAGGTTTAACTTCCGAGCAACAAAAGGCTGAATTTTTAACAATCGTAAATGATTTTCAGGCCAATTCTATTAATGCTGTAGTTGGGCAGGTTAGGGCTTCATCGGATGCGTTTTATAAAAGTAAAATATCACCTTGGAGCGAATGGTTAACAGGAACTCAAGGTAAGGCTCCCGATAACGATTTTGATCCTCTTCAGTTCATGGTGGATGAATGCCATGAACGAAACATGGAGTTTCATGCCTGGTTTAACCCTTTTAGAGCAGTGTCCCACACCCGCTTTTCAAGTGTAGCTAAAGATCATATTTCGAATACCAAACCTGAATGGTTTTTCACCTACGGAAACTCAAAGTATTATAATCCAGGAATTCCTGCAGTAAGAAAATACATTTGTGAAGTCGTAAAAGAGGTTGTTGAGAATTATGATATTGACGGTGTTCATTTTGATGACTATTTTTACCCTTATACGATTGAAAATCAAAAAATCCCTGATGCTAAGCAGTATGCGAAAAACAACAGAGGTTGTACTTCTTTGGATGACTGGAGAAGAGATAACATTAATTTATTAATTCAAGAAGTTTCTCAGACGATTAAAACGGTTAAAAAGCATGTGAAGTTTGGAGTAAGTCCACTTGCTATTTGGAGGAATAAAAAACAAGACCCTGAAGGAAGCTACACAAATAGCGGACAATCGAGTTATGATAATTTATACTGTGATACGAAACTATGGATTGAAGAGGATTGGGTTGATTATATGGCGCCTCAATTATACTGGAGTACTAAAAACGAATTCGCTAACTACAATAATTTGATTAATTGGTGGACAAAATATAGTCATGAAAGACATCTTTATGTTGGACATGCTATTTATAAGTTGGATGAAAGGAATAGACATAGTTTTAAAACTGCTGAATTAATGAATCAGGTAAATATTTGCAGAAAAAATGGGAAAGTTGATGGAAGTATTTATTTCCGAGCGAAAGCTTTTGTGAGTAATCATCAAAACTTTCAAAAAACGATGAGTGCGTCAATTTACAAATACCCTTCGCTTATACCCGCAATGAATTGGATTGATAGTATTCCTCCATCTCAACCTCTAAAACTTAAAGCAAAAGTTAAAGAAGATAATGTTGTGCTTAAATGGAAAGCCCCTAAATATAATTCGGTTAATGATTCAGCTACTTATTATGTTGTTTACCGGTTTGAAGAAAATGAGGTTATTGATTTACAGTTCTCGAACAAGATTATCTCTATTCAAAAGCAAACTGAGTTTGTAGATTCTTTAGCAACGTATTCATCTTGTTATAAATACGCTGTTACTGCTGTGGATCGTTTACACAATGAAAGTGTGAATTTTGCTTCTGCAGAGTTGAAGTGATTTTGGAGAAATAGAAATTTTTGACTTTATGAATTGAGTTAGAAAATTTCTCGTGTTTAACTAGCTTCTTAAGACGACCTCTTTGTTGTTCACTTCGAATACTGAGCTTTCGAGTTCTAATTGCGATAAAATCTCTTCAATTCTTTTGGGATGCGTATCTGATATGAAAATTTGTCCGAATTGATTTCCGTTTACCATTTCTAGTATATGAGACACTCTTTCCTCGTCTAGCTTATCGAATACATCATCTAATAAGAGAATTGGGTTAATTCCTACTGTGCTTTTTAGAAACTCTAATTGGGCTAACTTCAAAGCTATTAAATATGATTTTTGTTGTCCTTGAGATCCAAACTTTTTGATTTGTCCTCCTGATAATTTAAAGACCAAATCATCTTTATGAATTCCTACTGTTGAAAATAATCGGCGAGAGTCCTCTTTGTAAGCTTGTTTTAACTGACCTGCAAAATCTCCATTTTCTAATTGAGACTGGTAAACCAATTCAACTTGCTCTTTACCTCCTGATATTTGTTGGTAATAACGTTGAAAAACGGGTGTTAATTGCTCTATGAGCTGTTTTCGCTTTTCATAAAGTACATTCCCATACTTTACAACTTGATCATCCCATACATCAAGCTGATCTTGATTAAAAGTTCGCTGACGACTGAAATACTTGAGTAAAGCATTTCGTTGAGTAATTGCTTTATTATAAATGAGTAATGTTTCTAAATACGGATGATCAAATTGAGAGATGATACCGTCCAAAAACTTGCGTCGTAAATCACTTCCGAGGGTTATTAAATTGGAATCGGACGGAGAAATAATAACCAATGGAAACATTCCAATATGATCCGCTAACTTTTCGTATTCTTTCTTATTCCTTTTGAATACCTTTTTTTGTCCTTTTTTTAACCCGCAGTAAACCCGTTCTATTTTTTCTTCTCGTTCATATTCACCTTGTAAAACAAAGAAGCTTTCTTCCATGTTTACATTCTGAGTATCAATTGAATTTAAGAAGGATTTACAAAAAGACAAATAATAAATGGCGTCCAACAGCGTAGTTTTACCCTGACCGTTATTCCCTACAAAACAATTGATTTTAGGATTAAGTGAAACCTCAATTCCTTTGAAATTTTTAAAATTAACAACCGATAATTCTTTTAGAACCACTATCCTAGTTTTTCAGTTAATCCTAACATTTTCAAAGCCCCTATTGCTGCTTCAACTCCTTTGTTTCCAAGTTTACCGCCACTCCGAGCCTTACTTTGCTTAATTGTGTCATCTGTTAACACACAAAACATCACCGGTTTGTTATACTTTAAATTCACTTCCTGAATTCCTTGAGTAGCGCCTTGACAAACATAATCAAAATGAGCCGTTTCTCCACGTACAACGCAACCAATAGCTACTACAGCGTCAACTTCAGTTTGTTCAAGGAAATACTGCGCTCCTAATGGCAATTCAAATGTACCGGGTACATATTCAACTATAATATCTCTTTCGTATACTCCACAAGCTAACAAAGCTTCTACAGCACCTTTTTGTAATCCATTTGTAATTTCATCGTTCCATTCACTTACAACGATTCCGATTTTCTTCCCTCTTCCTGATGGGACATCTTTTGGATTAAATGCAGATAAATTTTTATTCTTAGTAGCCATTATTCAAAAGTTTAAATGTCCTTATCGAATTAACTTCGATGAATAGTATTCATATAAAAAAAGTGCAACAAAAAGTTGCACTTTTTTTATATGCCTTGGTAATGTAATTATTTAGAAGCTTTAGCTCTAGCCAATAACATTTCCATTTCTGTTTTTACCGATTGTACCGAAGGTGCAGAAGCACTTAAATAAGTATTTAAAGCCAATTTATAAACCTCAACAGCATCAGCTGATTTTCCGTTTTGCTCCAAAAGAATTCCCGCCTTTTTCAAGTAATAAGGAGAAACCCCTTTTGAATCTAACAAGCTTGCAGCCTTTTTGTAGTTCTCAACTGCTTTATCAACATCTCCTAATTCACTATGACAATCTCCAATTAAACCTACTTTTAAACCTGGAGATAACTTCCCTTCAGCATCAAATGATTCTAAAGAATTTAAAGCTTCATCAAATTTACCGGATTGTAGTTGAGAGATCCCTAAGTACAAACCAGCTAAATTACCAGCTTTAGTTCCACCATGATTTTCAAGAATATATTCAAATTCAGTTGAAGCAGAGTCAAATAATTGTTGTTCGAACATTTTTTGAGCAGGCCATATTTCTTCAAGAGCAGCTTGTTCTGCAGGTTCTGCAAACATGTTGTTATATCCGAAATATCCAGCAATTACGATTGCTATTCCGATCAACACTTTTGAAATTACATCTTTATTTTCTTCTAATAAAACTTCTGTTTTACTTAGAGAATCCTCTAAAACCTCAGGTGTTTGTTGATCGTTTAAGTTGTTGTCTTGTTCTGCCATAATTCAAATTGAATGTCTAAAATACGTTTTTTCTTTATTAGAATAAAAGACGGAATTTAATTTTCCCTTTTACTCCTCTTAATTCATCCAAAATATGATCATCATATTTTTGATCTACATCAGTTATTAAGTACCCTACAGTTTCATCAGTTTTTAAAGACTGACCTGTTATATTCATGTTGTACTTCGCTAAAATATTAGTAACCTCAGCCATTACACCACTAACATTATCATGGATTAATAAAAATCTATGTGCGTTCTTTTGTGGACCAACTTTAATTGGAGGAAGGTTTACACTATCAAAGCAAGAACCCGTGTTGATGTATGATATAATATTTGAAGGCACAAAGTTTCCGATATGCTTTTGAGCTTCCATTGTACTACCTCCAATGTGCGGTGTTAAGATCGTATTTGGTTGTCCTGATAAGTCAGACTGGAAAGGCTCATCGTTTGATTTTGGCTCTGTTGGGTAAACATCAACAGCAGCACCAGCTACTTTACCAGAGTTTTGAGCTTCAACTAAAGCAGCAATATCAACAACAAAACCTCTTGCAAGGTTAATGAAGATAACACCGTCTTTCATTTGAGCAAATTCAGTTGCTCCGATCAAATCTTTATTATCAGAGTTATCATCAACGTGTAATGAAATAACGTCAGCTTCATTAAAAACAGCTTCCATAGTTGGACGCTTTTCAGCATTTCCTAAGGCTAATTTTTCCAATTGGTCGTAAAAGATAACTCTCATACCCATTGCTTCAGCTAATACCGATAACTGTTTTCCGATATTACCGTAACCAATAATCCCTAAAACCTTACCTCTAACTTCTTTCGAGCCTGCAGCAGTTTTTTTCCAAATACCTTGGTGCAATTCAGTACTTCGGACAAAAGTACTTCTCATTAACAAAATGATCTCTCCAATTGCCAATTCAACAACCGAACGTGTATTTGAGTAAGGCGCATTAAAAACAGCAATACCTTTAATCTTACAAGCTTCTAAATCAATTTGTTTTGTACCAATACAAAAAGCACCAACCGCTAATAACTTATCAGCTGCATCAACTACTTTTTTCGTGATTTTAGTTTTTGATCTAATTCCAATTACGTGAACACCTTTAACCTTCTCACATAATTCATCTTCACTTAAACTATCTGGAGAATACACTACATTGTATCCTTCATTATTAAATGCTGTAACAGCATCGTCATGAACTCCCTCTAAAAGAAGAACATTTATTTTATTTTTTGGAAATGAAACTTTCATGCGCTTATTTTCTTTTTCCGGTCACCTAAAAATCACGCAAACAATGCGTTTAATTAAGAGTCGTTTATAATTTATTTATTATCAAAAACTCGTCAAGACTTGCCACAACATGATCAGCATTGTCTGTTGCTTTTTTTCTTGACACATTCTCCGTATATGCAAAAAACTTTTGCGCTACACCTTCTCTTCTCATTACAAAGTCACTGTAACCGTCACCAATAATTTGAATTTCACCATCAAGGTTTGCACCTTTTAAACAATTTACTTTTCCGTTATGTTGAGATAATGGATTGACTTCATCGAAACCAATAATTGTTCCATCCTCATCAAACTTAAAAGTATTTGCATAAACTCTGTCCGACGTAATGTTTAAATCAGCAACAATAGGATCGATGAATTCTTTAAAACCACAACTAATCACATAAATTTGATCTTTGTAGTCTTCAAAAAACGATTTATTTGCAGCAACAGAAGCAGACAATTTCCCTTTTAACAACTTAATTAATTCACCTAAATGAGATTTATTGGCTTGTAACAAGGCAATTCTTCTACTTAAGGAATCGGTAAATGAAATATCACCATCAATTCCTAAATCAGTAATTTCTTGGATTTTCTTAACAATTTCAGCTCTTTCAGGATTTCCCTCTAAAGAAATCTCAGCTAAAACGTCCAACCCTTCAACTGAAGTTAGGGTGCTATCGAAATCAAAAACAAACTTTCTGTTTGACATATTGCTACACTCGTAAGAATTAGAGTGCAAAATTAATACTTTAAACTAAAAAAACACTATAGTTTCCTATAATTTGTCAACCAAAAAACACCTAATGTGAATAACCTTGTTTTTGGCTAGTTGTCTTCTCGTACTAAAGGTATTTCGTATCGAATTCCAAACTGATAAACATTAAAATATTTATCTTCAATTTCGCTTAAGATTGGGCCTGTTATTTTCGCCGAAAAATCGAATTCAAACTGTTCCCACTTATAACCTATAGCAAATAAACCTCCAGACAAAAAAATGGAACGGTTATCGTTAAAATGTTCGTGAAAATACAACTCCTCATCTCGCTCGGTTACGTCGCTTCCAAATCTACCAGAAAACACTTTTGATTCCTTTATTTTAACTCGATCACCAACATTGTAATTAACAAAAGCTCCTAGCGTTAAAGTAATTCCAAAGTCATTGTAATATTTTACCCCTGGAGCAAAATGAAAATAATCAAGATTTGCGTTTAATTTATAGCTGTGCTTCAAACTATATGATTCTGTTTCCCCTACTGCGTTTAAAGTTTCCTTATAACCAGTTTGCCAGTAGCTTGTTTGGAATTGTAATGCGAATCGTTTTGAAAGGTACATATCATAAAAAACACCCAAAGACAGAGCGTTTCGTCCAAAAAGCCCTCCATCAGCAGCAATTCCATTATTGTTTAAATCTTCAACATAATCGCTTAAATATTCAGCCCTTTCATTTCCTCCAATTCCATTTAGCTGTGTGTAAACGTAATCTATGTGCGCACCAAAATAGGACTGTGCTTTGTGCCTTCTTTCCGCCTCTACTGCTGGCGCATCTTGCCCCCATAAATTCAATACAGAGCTTACAAAAACGATTAATATAGTAATCTGCTTATTCAAAAATTATTTTCTTAAAAAGTAATAATACATGGATAATTGTATCGTGGTATTCCAAAAACCTGGCCGTCCATTTCCTTTTTGAAAAATTGACTCATAAAATCCCAACTGAGCCAAAACGGATAAAGCGTTATCAACATGCGCTCCTGCTCCTATTTCCCAACCTAATGAAAACCTATCTGGAGAGTGCCCAAAATAATCGTCTACTTTAACTTTTTCCTTATAGTTGATATTTTCTTCTGGGAAGTTCACTAATCCGTCATAAACTTGATAATAATCAAATAACCTATTGGACATGTTTATCGAAATTATTGGTCCGGTGTGAAGGAAATACTTTGGCTGAGGATAGAAAATTATTTTTAATGGAACATCAAAATTACCGATGTAAACTCTTTGACGAGTTTTAATTGTACGTCCGTCTTTTAAAAAATAAGTATGTTTTGACTTAAACCCTCTTTCGGTATAAACTGGACTAACTCCTAATGAAAAATAATCATGAAATAAGTATTCGAAATGCAACCCTAAATGCGGGGTTAACGTGGAATGAGTTTCTCCCGTTGCAGTTTCTAATTGAAACTCGGTTGCTGGTAAAACCCCTTGAAAACCAATTAGCGGATCATTTGCGCTTGCCCCCATTAAAAAATTAAACTGAGCTCCATATCGCATTCCAAACATAAACTTTGGTCTTTCTTTTGAATCTGGAGAATCCTTAAACGAAGCGCAATCGGTAGGTTTACCATTGTCTTCCTCTTTAATTGAATATGGAAAACGATATCCTATTTTAAATTCTGCCCCAACCGAATGATAATAAGATTTAATAGGAGCATATTCGTAATAGCTTAACAAGGTTGCTCGAGCATGAGCTCGAATATTAAAAAAGAATGGTGATCGTGTATTCATATGAAACCCAATTCCACCAAGAGCTGCAACCCCCATATTTCCTGTAATGTTATTAAGTTCTACTCCGTTGTAAAAATTACGATCATTAACGGGAAAACCAATACCAACTCCATAACTCAGAAAAAAGTGACGATACATATTGGTTAATGAACTTCCAGTTTTTCGTTTTCCTAAGTCAATTCTATTCGCACTTCCTAAGCGGTGACGCATTATTAATGGAACTTCTATTATTCTAGATTTGTTGACAACTTTATCTCCTAAGTTTTGAATCCCGAAATTAGTAATCAAATTATAATTGGGGATTTCACTCATTTCAAACCTTGTACCTCCCTCCACATATCTCAAGCCTGATTCAAGCGTTAACACGGTGTTTAATTTATAGGCTAGTAAAACCCCGAAGGATTTCCCAGGGAAATAAGGTTTGTCTATTTTATCTCTAATATCGACGTATTCTTGATCGGTTATTCCTAACAAAAAAGTAGAATCGATATTAAAACGTTCTGCATCTACAATTGTACGAATAAAGAACTCAGCAGACCCTGTTAAACCAACGCTCACTCTCCCCATAGGACCTTGAGCTAAAACAGCTTGAAATGCCGAGAAGATAAATAAAATTGATAATATTTTAACTTTTCTTAACTGCAACAAGCTAATCTTTAGACGCTAAATTGTTTACTTTGTAAACCACAAAACTAATGATTTATTATTTTGTGGGTATCTTGGTACTTACGTAATCTATCAAATGCTATTTAGATGTTTAAACACACAAAAATCACGTTACTTTTAATTTTTGTTTCTAGTGGAATTTTCGCTCAACGTAACGGACCAATAAACTGGGTTTCTTTACAAGAAGCAGACTCTTTATATCAAATCCAACCCAAACCTTTTTTTGTAGATGTTTATACTGATTGGTGTGGGTGGTGTAAAAGAATGGATGCAACTACGTTCAGTAATCAAGAGATTGCTAATTACCTGAATCAAAATTTTTACGCTGTTAAATTAGATGCTGAAACGAAAGATTCTATTCTTTTTAAAGGGAGCGTTTTCAAAAACACTCAGCAAGAAAAAGTAAAGGTTTTATTGGATAGTTTAAAACTGGAGTTAGAAGTCATTGCCTCTGAATTATCTTACAAAGACTCAATTGAGAAAGCTCGAACTGCACTTATTATAAGACCGTTAAAGATTAATCAATTACTTTTTAACTTAACCAATAAACTTAATAAAGCGACGCAAAACAAAGAACAATTTGAAGCTTTAAAAAAGGATATATATACAAAACATAAAAAACAAAAGGTTATTGTAAGCGGTGAAGACTCAATGATTCTCTCTAAAGAGGAACTTAAGGGATTTAAAAAGAGTTTAAAAACCATAAAAAAATCAGATACCGCCTCTATCAAAAGTTTACTAACTGTTTTTAACATTCAAGTAAAAGAAGCTAAGGATGGTCTTAAAACATTTTTAAACCCTAAAAAAGACAAGGAGTTGAAGAATGCCTTTCAGCAAAAAGAAGCTCAGCTAAAAAGTTTTGCGCGTAGGGCTCGCAAAACAACGCATGATGTAGCTATTGAGTTATGCCAAGGACAAATGTCCTATCCTACTTTTATACTTTTATTTGGTGACTCTTTAAGTGCAAATATGCCGTTAAAAGGGTTTAAAAAAGTGGAGGAACTATACGCTTACCTCGCATTTGTTAATGAGGGGATTTATAAGACAACAAGAGACGTAGCTAACTTTGTTTCGACATTTAAAAAAGTATACAGCCCTAGCTTTAAGCCATCTAACGATAATATTAAATGGTTAAGTTTTGATGAAGCAGTTAAGCAATCTAAAAAAAATAAAAAACAAATTTTCGTTCATATTGCTCATCCAAATAGTATCGCATCTAATATGATAGATAAAAACAATCTAATAAGCCCAACAACTGTTAAGAAAATCAACAGTAATTTTAATCCCGTAAAATTCCTCATTAGTGACACAGTATCATACAAGCATTTAGGGGCTCTTTATAAAAATGTAAATGGAATTAACCAGCTTGCGTTTTACCTTACCAAAAACCAATTAAGCTTTCCTAATTTTTCATTTTTAGATTCCCAAGGGAATTTAATAACGAACGTTCCTCAGTATTTTGCAGAAACTCAAATAAACCCCGTATTGGATTACTTCACAGAGGAAGGTTATAAGAAAAGTACTTACGGGGATTGGCTTAGAAATAGAGCGCAATCTAGAAAGTAATTTTCAAGGTAGTTTACCTTGAATGTTTTAATTTTACAAATCAATTGACAAATAAATATTAAGATGAATACTGTAGAAGAATTTAAAAGCTACGTTGCTTCGGTTGAAGCGAAACCAGGATACCAAAAACCATTAGCTTTTGGTTTAGGAGTGAAAAGAAGTAAAGGTGATAAGACTTTAGATGCTTACTTCCCATTAATTAATTGGGAAGCTTCCTACGGAACAGCAGCAGTATTTGCAGATGTTGCAGGTATTGAGTTTGGGAAAAATGCTGAATATGTTTTAGACATTGAAAAATTAAACGATTCTTTCAATAAGTTTTCTGCATTTCACGGAGATATTTCAGGACACGGAAACATTATTGCAATCAAAAACTTCTTAGACAACTACTCAAACAAGCACTCTTATTATAACTCTGAGGTTGTTGTTTATTTCTTGTTTGATAAAGATCAAGATGTTGAATCAGCTACTGAAGGATATTTCAAATTACAAGCTTTATCACAAAGATGTGTTGAGCCACATGGCACAAACTTAAACGGAGCATTTGGAAAATTAACGAATGTTGCATGGACGAATAAAGGGCCGGTTTTACCAGAGGATTTATCTGCAGAACTTTCAAAATATATTTTCACGGAACCTTTACAAGTAACTCATATTGATAAATTCCCATACATGGTGAACTATCATGCTCCAACAGGAACGAGAGTTGTTTCAGGATCACAAGTAAGACTTGGTGCTTATTTAGGTGAAGGAACAACAGTAATGCCTGCCGGCTACGTAAACTTCAATGCTGGGACTTTAGGTAATGCTATGGTTGAAGGTAGGGTTTCAGGTGGAGTTGTTGTTGATAAGAATACGGATATCGGTGGTGGTGCTTCTATCATGGGAACACTTTCTGGTGGTAATAAAAACGTTATTTCAATTGGTCAGGAATGTTTATTGGGTGCTAACGCTGGAACAGGAATATCATTAGGATTTGGTTGTACGATTGCTGCTGGAGTATATATAACTTCGGGGAGTAAAATTGCGCTTTATAATTCAGCTAACGAGCCTGTTAACTTAAGTAATGATGTTGTTGCTGAAGGTGAGAATATTGTTAAAGGAATGGATTTAAACGGAAAGGATAAATTGTTGTTTATCCAAGATTCTCAATCTGGAAAGATTGTTTGTAAGCCAAACCCTAAAACGATTGAATTAAATACTGCTCTTCACACTAACGATTAAATTAATAAATACAATCTTTTTAGATTACAATATTTAGCCCAGCTTTTGCTGGGCTTTTTTGTTTTTAGCAAAAAACTTAGTCAATAAAATGTTAAATCGCAATAATTATACTGTACTTTTCTTGCTGTTTCTTTTTAAGAACTTTAATATTCATATAATAAACAATAAAATCTAACTTTTAAAAGTCAATATTTGAATAAGAACCTAAGAATTTAAAAAGCTCTCACAGCCCTAACTGCACAAGAGTTACTCTTATTATTTGGAAATGCATTAGATGTAGCATCAGCCGGAAATACATATTGGTAACTGTAATCGGTGTTATACTCTGTACTACTCCAATAAACATTAACTAAAGCGGAACCACCATTAGCAACAGAAATTTCATTGATTAAAGTTTCATATTTATTCATTTCAGCAAGCTCAGATTTTGATGGCAAAAACCAGTCGGCATATCCTCCACCATTATAAGCTCTCGCTAATCCTGCAGCATAATCTGTTTCAATATCACCAAGGTCTTTTATAATTTCATCTGTGTTTTTTTCACCTTTACCTATTGCAGACCCTCCTGCTCCTGTCCATTTTTGAGAACCATTGAACCATTTAATACCACTGCTTTGATCTTCTATTGCGCATAAAAGTCCACCATCGTTTCCGTCGAGCCAGAACACTATTCCTCCGTTACGAAAATCGCCAATTGCCGCGGGCGGAGTTATGGTTAAATCAATTGTAATAATTGAATCACAACCTTCAACATTAGGAATCACAATTTGATGAACTCCGCTTTCCGTAATTACGCTATTATCAGGTGCGGTAAAAGAACTTACAGCAGTACCTTCTATGTAAGCTGTACTGTATGAGCAGCTATCATCAATTACAAAGACACAACTTCCATCATCATACTCTGCCAAAGAATCATAATTTGTTGCAGTTGTATAGGTACAACCTTCTTGCTTTTTACAAGCTACTAACAAAACAAAAACTGATATTATAGCAAATAGTGGTTTTTTCATCTTGTATTATTTTAGAACTGAAACAACATCTGAATAATTAACTACTTCATACGCTGTTCTAATGAAATAATATCCAGAATTTAAACTGTTTGAAATGGTTACCAAAACTCCATTCTTTTAAAACAACTTCTTTCCTTGTAAGGTCGTAAATTTCAAACAATGCATTTTCAATATTTCTAGAAACATTAAAACTTATACGATCTGAACAAGTTTGTTGTTCAAATCGATATTCTAAACTAACTTTCGTAGGGATTAACAACAAATAACCAAAGAGAATAATTATAAAATAATACGATTGAATCTTAAAACTTTATTTAAAGTCATTTTCTTTATTTTCCTGCGACGAACAAACGAATCCCCAAACCGCAGCAAAGAAGGAACTTAAAATCAATGTTTAACACATAAACAAAAGCCCCTCTAAGATTTGATAACAAAAACTATTTCACCCCTAGAATAGTAATAATATAACTCAAAGTCTTTTAACTAGAATTTATATCCAACTATAATAGCCGTTTTTGTTTTAAGGAAAATATTACCCGTTATTTCGTCAACTGCATAACTTGGTTGCTTATCTTTTCCCAAGCTCAATTCTTTTAAAACTTCTCCAGTTTTCTTACTTACTTTTAATAAAGAATTTCCTTTCTTTTCTTTTGAAATAATTATCACAAAATCTCTTCCTCCTTTACTCGCTTTAAATCTTTGATTAGCTTGTTTAAAAGATTGTTTTGCGAATGATGACGCTTGATTTCCAATTTCTCCATATGCACTACCTAATGCTCCTGTGATATCTGAGGCTACTTTATCTTGGCTTTTCAACTCTGAAGACGCCTGATTCATTGAAGCTGAAATAGCGTATGAAGCTACGCCAATGTATGCCGCTCTAGCTGCTTGAGCATACAACAACGCTTGCTTTAAACCTGAAACTTTAGGCGCAGCATAATATTTATTGAACTTTATTTTTCCGTCGGAACCAATTAAAACAACATTTTGATCTGAGGATAAGAAAATTTCCTCACCTCTCAATTCAATATTTTTAACAGACTCCTTGCCCCCAAATTTAAAAGTCTCAACAGAAATCTTTTTAATTGAACCATCTTTTAGGTTAATAGATTGAACTAAACCACTGCTTTGTTCAAAAAACAATAAATCATTCTCTCTTTGAACTGTTAGTTTCGGAGTAGTTGAAAGAGAATTAGAAAATGATAATACACCTGTTACGGGGTCAAAAATATTTATTTCATAATTAGTTTGGTAAAGTACTTTTCCTTCAACATTAAATGTTCTTTGCACGCTACCTCCTATTTTTATAGGCTTTTTGTACTTAGCAAGTCCAGTCTTTGTATCAAGCATCGTCATTAAATTCTTACTACCTTTCTTTGAGATAATTAATATACCTTGATCTGTAAACGAGTGACTGTAAACCCCACCTTTAACTTTTACTCCACGTCCTTTCTTACCCCACTCACCAATATTGGAACCCAATTGAAAACGATTTACTCTTGAACTTAAATCATTATTTGGAAGAATAATTATATCATTTCCCAAGAAAGCAAAACTTCCAAACTTTCCATTTACTTTTAAAGGTTTTTTCCAAATTAAACCTCCGTCACTAATATTCATACCCTGAAAAGTTGTTGTATAAACAAGCTTCTCATCACCATTAGGTGAAGTGGTAACAGTTTCTTCTTGTGTTCCGAGAATAAAAATATTTTTCTCTTTGTTTAAATAGAACTTGGTGTTAAAATCCATGTCTTTCGCAGCAGCAGTTGCCACATCTTTTAATAATGAACCAAACTTGCCTAATTTGTCAAGCTTATCATTATCATCAGAATTCTTTTTCTTCCAAATAACCTCTCCAGTTTTAGAGTTAATTCTGTAACTATTAAAAAGAGACACCATTAAAAACTCATTGGCATTTAATTCATTCAAACTAATAATTTTTCCAAATTTCTCTCTCAGCTCCCAAATAATTTTTCCTGATTCCAAATCAACATTTATTATTTTCTGATTTTCACCGTCCGAAACTCCTGCTACAAACAAATTCCCTGAAAGGCCTAAAACTTGTTTATGCTCTAATTTTGAAATTCCAGATGACTTACTATCAAACTTTGATTTCCCACTGAAAGGATCTAATAGATACGTTACATCTTCTTTATTAATTTCAAACAAAAATGATCCCTTCAATTCTGAAACTGAAGATTGTGGGATATCTGTAAATTTTGAATTCGACCACACAGCGTCACCTGTTTCTTGATCAATAAGAAAGAAATTATCATGAGTACTCACTAAATAATTCCCCGAGCTGAATACTTTTTGCCAAACAACAGCTTTATTAAATAACTTATTCCAAGCTGGCGCTACTTGCGCCTCCATGCCCAACACCGTTAAAACTGTGATTGCAAGCAAGGTGTTCTTAATTTTTCTAACCATTTTTGATAATTTTAATTAGTGTTAATCCAATATTATAACTAGTTCAATAGGCAACAATCCAAAAACCAGGCCATTACTTAATTCCATTTTAAAAAAGCTATTCAAAAACCCAAGAAAATGTTTCAAACTTAGAGTTGAAAAAATAATAAATTTATTATTTAATACAAAAATGAATGATTTTTAAGGAAATAAAAAACACTTTTTAAAGTTTAAACGTTTTTAAAAAAAAACAAATTAACCTCAACAACTTGTTTTAAAACACTTTAATAACTTTTTAATCTATGTTTAAAAAAAGTATTACTGAAATTATAGAATTACTAAAAATAATATTGGGTAACGCTTACAATTCAAACTTTACACCTTGAGTAAGTGACAAGCTCTCACCGTAAGTATGTCTTATCATGTAGCCCTTCCAAGCATCAGAAGCTGTCAACTTAAAGAATGATGTTGTTGTCGAAGATGATAACTTTGTAAAAAGAATGGATTTAAACAGAAAGGATAAATTATTATTTACCCAAGATTCTAAATCTGGAATTTTTTTTTGCAAGCCAAACCTTAAAAACGATTAAATTAAATACTAATCCTCATGCAAATGACTAAATTATTGAATGTAAACTTTTTAGATATTTATAACCCAGATTTAATGGGCAATTTTATTACAATTTAGCAAATGAAATAAATAAGGGATTACCTAGCAGGATTTATATTCTCTATTTATTATTTTTAATAGCTAAGAAATAAATCCCATCAAAACTCTCTTTACGTCTTAATTCAAATCTCAAATAATCGAAAGATTTGCAACAAAAAAACGGTCATACACCTTTAAATTGCACAATATAATTAGTTACATTTTCACCTCTTGAATAAAAAATAAGAGTTGAAAAATTTCCTGCTATTTGTGGAGCTGCAGTTTTAAAAAATCCAAACGCATTATGCTGCCTTATTAGCTTGATGTCAATTTCATTGCCTTTTCCTTCCACCTCCTTCCATGTAAAGAGGTGGATAAGATACCGTAATGAAAGAACAATCCTTAGACTCAATGGAAATTGAATAATACCCAACTTCATCGGACACTACCGATACTTTATCTTCCGGACTAGTCAAATTATAGAGAGTATAATAACTCAGCTGGAGCTCCCAAAATGGTTTAGCCTGTTTTATTATCTAAAAAACATCTAGAGAATGAAACAACTATTACCATACAAAAATCTGACTACAAGACTATTAAAGTAAGACTAATTACATTTCTCATGCTTTTCGTCGTCATTTTTTTCTTCATTCAAGGTTATCCCAAATCATTAAAATTTCTAATTAAATCATACACTACGAAAATATTTTCTTCCATTTTTTTCGCAAAAAAAATAATTAGAAGCTCCTTTGTATGACCAAATTAAATAAAGCTCTCACGTCAATTAATAAAGCATCCCATAACAAACATCAAAGCTCAAACTTAATCCCTTGAGCCAAGGGTAAACCCTCACCGTAATTCAAAGTACAAGTCTGTCTTCGCATATATGCTTTCCAAGCATCAGAACCAGATTCTCTTCCACCACCTGTTTCTTTTTCGCCACCAAACGCACCTCCAATTTCGGCCCCCGATGTTCCGATATTTACGTTAGCTATACCACAATCCGAACCAGCTACTGATAAGAACTTTTCGCTTTCTCTAATGTTCAAAGTGAAAATAGAAGATGATAATCCTTGGGGCACATTATTTTGTATTTCGAACGCTTCCTCAATTGTTGAGTACTTCATCACATATAATATTGGCGCAAATGTTTCGTGTTTAACCATTTTCAGATCGCTTTTAGCTTCTATAATTGTGGGTTTAATATAACAACCAGATTTAAACTTTTCGCCTGATAATACTTCATTACCTGATAATACTTTTCCTCCTTGGCTTATCGCTTGTTTTATTGTTTTTTGATATGCTTTTACCGCATCCTTATCAATCAGCGGTCCAACATGATTAGCTTCATTCAAAGGTGATCCAATTTTTAATTGACCATAAGCCTTTACCAATTTCTCAATCATTGAATCATATTGTGACTCATGAATAATTAATCTTCTAGTAGATGTGCATCGTTGTCCGCAAGTTCCAACAGCACCAAAAACTACAGCTGGGACAGCATGCGATAAATCGGCATTTTGTGAAATTATAACAGCATTATTCCCGCCCAATTCCAAAATAGTCTTGCCTAATCTAGCTGCAACTATTTTAGCTATACTTTTCCCCATTCGAGTAGAACCTGTTGCCGAAACTAGGGCTACTCTTGGATTTGAAGCCATTTGCGCTCCTATATCTCTCCCTCCAATAATTACAGAGCAAATTCCTTCAGGTAGTTTATTCTTTTTAATCACCTTCTTCATTATTTCCTGACAAGCTAATGCGGTAAACGGCGTTTTTTCCGATGGTTTCCAAATACAAACATTTCCACTAACCCATGCCAAAGCTGTATTCCAAGCCCAAACAGCTACTGGGAAATTAAAAGCAGAGATAATCCCAACAACTCCCAAAGGATGCCATTGCTCCATCATTCGGTGCTCTGGCCGCTCGGAATGCATTTGCAGTCCGTATAACTGACGAGATAAGCCTACTGCAAAGTCACAGATGTCAATCATCTCTTGTACTTCCCCCAATCCTTCTTGTAAGCTTTTACCCATTTCATAACTTACCAATTCTCCCAAGGCTTGTTTTTGCTTTCTTAAACCTTCACCAAACTGACGAACAACTTCACCACGTTGAGGAGCAGGCATTAGCCGCCATTCCTTAAAAGCAGATTCGGCTTTTTTAATAACCTTATCAAAATCAGCCGAAGAACCGCCTTTTACACGTCCTATATTCTTTCCATCTACAGGGGATTTAATTGAAAAGGTATCTCCGCCTCCTTTCCAACTTTTATGACCTGCACTCACTCCTTGAAAGGGAGATTTTATATTATTTTTAATTAGAATATCTTTCATATTAACTAGGGTTTTACTGTGAAATTATTTAGCAGAGATCAATAATAAAAAGGATCATCTACCCGTATCACCTTTTTCATATAGACCACCACTTTTTGTTTTCTTAAAGGCTTCAAACGAAATTTCCTCTTGCTTAATAAAACCCTTGTTTGGCAAGTCACCTTTATCAACCATTTCAATCACGGCAGTAATAGAAGCGGCAGTTGTCCATGAAATAGCCCTCCATTCCTGCCCTTCAATTTCCATTGGAAAAAAAGCTTTATAATATTCGTTTCTAAAAAGTTTTTCATTTTTCCAGCCTTCAACAACAGCATAAATGTAAACCACATCTTCTTTTACAGGCGGTTTAGCATTTTCGAGAATTTTAGTTAAAGTCTCTTTGTCATCCTTCATTATTAATTCGCTAATTAAAAACTTCATTAGTTTCCCGTGGCCAGGATACCTTATCGATTTATAATTCAGGGTATCTACCTTTCCTTCATAGGTTTCGCACATTGTACCAAGTCCCCCAGAAGTTGTGAAGGCCTCAAATTCAAGACCTCCAATATTTATGTATTCAAAACCATTTAAAGATGTCACCATTTTCCGTTCTCCGTGATGAATTGCTTCTGCATCATTTATGTACTCATTAATTACACCAGCCGGAGACCATGTGAAGGAATATGCCATTTGCCCATTGGGATAACGCGGCAATGCCCCTACTCTTAATTCTATATCTCTAACTTTTGTAAATTCATTTGCTAAATTAGCACCAATAATCCCAATCACTCCAGGCGCCAAGCCACACTGAGGAGCCATTACCCCTTTTGATGTTTTACTTAATTCTCGAATATAATTGGTGGTTTCTATGTCCTCTGTAAGGTCGAAATAATGAATTCCTAAATCATGAGCAATCTTAGCAATTGCTTTATTTAAAAAATATGGAAGAGCCGAAACAACGGCTTCATTCTCCTTTAAAAGATTCGTCATGAACTCAACATCAGTTACATCTCCTTCAATCACTTTAAAAGGTAATTGGAAATCATAATGTGGTTTTTGCCTATCTACTCCTACTACTTCATATTGCTTACTCAACAATACGCCAACTAAAGTCCCCACTTTCCCTAAACCTAAAGCAACTATCTTTTTCATGTCTTTTCTTTTAAAAAGTTAATAATCTACCCCACTGTTTTACGCTCTTTTTTTTATTTGATCTAGGTTCGTGCTCTCGAATATTTTATCAGCGTTACCAACCTCGAAACCTTCCCGGCGATGTTCTCTTTTTATTTCTTTTATAGGTAATCCTTCAAACTTCTTTAATACCTTCCGTTCACAAAACTCAACGTAACTCCCAGCAATTTCATGATATTCACCATTGGCAAATTTGGCATTGCATAACTGGGAAACCGTTGAACTTTGGATTAAAAATCCATCTGCACTTTTTTTGACTATCCCACCAGAATCATTAAGGATTACCCCAATTGATTTTAAAAAAAAATTAAACTTCTCAAGCGTATTATACCCCTCTTTTAAATCATGAACAGAAATGGTATAATGATTCAAATAATACCGATTATAAATCACCCAAGCAGCATATTCACTTTCTTTTTGAAGAATTTTAAAATCCTCCCAAGTTGGAGCACTCCATAAAGGGGAATGTAAAAATTGATCAACCGCTCTTGCGTTATCCAGGTTTAATTCATCAACGGGGTCTGTAATTATGTCCTTAGTATACTTTCCTATTATTTGTTGAATTCCAACCGTCAATTCATTAACCCTTAGTTCACTAATGAAAATCCTAGGTAAACTGGCCTCAGGCGGTGAATACCATCTTGCATTTAATTTTTTGGCTTCAAAATTAAAATCATCTTCAACTTTATATCCATAATGGACAAATATCTTCTCAAAAGATTGAATACCAAGATTGGGCAAACCCATTGTCCTAAAAGCAATGTGATCATTACTAATATCTTCTTCTTTTTCGATTACGTTCTGATCAATCAGGGCTTGTGTTACCTTTGATACATCCGGAACTCGCTTTTTGTATCTGCGCATTAACCCTTCTAAAACTTCATATATTGGATTCATGTATTACCAGATTTGGTTAGTACTATATAAATAAACCCTAAATTCAATAAAATGTTTCATCACCTATGAAGCAATAAACCTTTAAAAACACAAAAGCACCTGAGTTACCTCAGGTGCTTTTGTGTTTTTAAAGGTTTATTTTTGTGATTAATTTGATGAAATTTCTTGATCAATTTTTGTTTTGTACAGTCTACAATAGGAATTGAAAATCTCATTTGCTTGATCTAAGCCCAAAATGTAGGCTTTTTTTAAATCATAGCAAGCATCATAAGAATATCTAAATCTTGCTTTTGCCAAAGCTCTATTAAAGTAAGCAATCGGCTGATTATCATTTAATTTTATAGCCATATCATAATCTGAAATAGCTTCAACACTTAACCCTAACATACCGTAATACACTCCACGCTGTAAAAAAGCTTTAGGATTCACACTGTCTTGTGCTATATATTTATCCATGTGTGCAATCTTAGCATTATAATCGTTTCTTAAAGAATCCGATAAATCATTATTATAATATTTTTGAATTTTAGACTGAGCTGAATCTATTTTAGATTGTTGTGCATTTATAAATCCAAAAGCAAAAAGAAGTAAATAAAGTATAAAAAATTTCATAAACCTACGTTAACTCGTATAGTATTAAAAGGCACGCGATGAGATATGGTTAAATCAAAACAAATCGATTCATTAACGATGCTAATTATTTTGGAACCGTGAGCGTATCGCTATTTAATTTTGCCATGTGCCTTCCACATTGTTGCATCATTAATGTATTGGCTTGCATTAGCCCTAAATCCCGAGATTTCTTCAAATCTAAACAGGCATCGTAAGTGTAAAAGAATCTTGCTTTACTTAATGCTCTGTTGTAGTAAATAATTGGTTGATCATCACTAATTAATAAAGCTCTGTCGTAATCCTTAATCGCTTGGACATGCAACCCTAATGTTGCCCAGTAAGAACCTCTATTTATATAAGCACTTATATTAGATGTGTCCTCTTGAATTTGCTGAGAAAAAATCTCAATAATAGCTTTTGCCTGTGCTCTTTCTGCTTCTGTTAAGTCTAAACTAAACAAATCACTAACATCATAATCAACAGAAGTCTTAATTTTCTGATCACTAACAGTTGTAGAGGTGTCAATATCAACCCCACCTTCTTTTTCTTCGTAGGAATTTAACTTAGGTATGAATACTTTTTGAGCAGTCGCACCAAGTCCGAAAACAGAAAGCAATAAAATTAGTAAAGTTTTATTCAAAGTAAACTCAACGTGTTTCAAAAGTATTTGTTTCAAAATCATACTTAATTTGTATTCAATTATTACGAATTCTCACCGTCAATAAATTGGTTAAAATAGTATTTATAATTATCCTTTAAAAAGAACAAATATAGTAATAGATGAATAAATATTGTACTAATAAAAGTGTCTAGTGAAATAAAAAGAGAAAAAGGATTAATTATATCTAATTTTTTGTCCAATTCTTAATGTCTTCTTCTTATTGATACCATTTAATCTACATATTCTGCTAATTGAAACTCCATAACGTTTTGAGATTCGCCATAAACTATCTCCATTTCGCACACGATGATATTTTATTTTACGAACCTCTTTTAGAAAAATGAAATTCTCTGCATCTAATGCTAATGATTGATTCTTAATTTTGAAGGTAGAGTCATTTATTTCAAAAACATCATGTGGATTTAAGGGTTCACCTAAGTATCTTGTTTCAAAATGTAGATGACTTCCTGAACTTCTTCCTGTATTCCCTCCAAGCCCTAAAATTTCTCCAGCAGCTAACTTATCTCCTTCAATTACAATTCTTTTGCTTAAATGGGCATACAAGGTCTCCAATCCATTTTCATGGCGAATGACAATTACATTTCCATACGTAGAACTGTATCTAGCAATACGTACCATCCCATCAAATGCATTTCTAACGCTATCTCCAGTCTGTAATTTAATATCTACACCGTAATGCGGCCTTGAGCCTCTCCATCCAAAATCAGAGGTTAATCTACCCACCCAAGGACTTCCAAAGTCACAGCTATCATGTGCTACTTGTAAAAGTGTTGTGTCTTGTTTTTTCGTTTGATCAACCTTTAATCCCCAAATCTTTTTTTGATCAAACCCACAATACAAATCAAAAGCGGGAATATTAAATAAACTGTCGTTGATATTCCAAATAGATGGCTTCATTTCAACTGGGGCAACCTCGGCTTCAACTACGGGGGGAATACTTACTGAATCGGGGGCCGACAGACATATAAAGCCAATAAACAAACCTAAACAAAAAAGTATTCCTTTTAACATGCCTCAAAAATAAATTAGATAGGTAAATGGAATCAAAGTAATCCTTATAGTTTTACACACTTCATTTTTCACAGCAAAAAAAATCGTTAAACACCCAAGGTATTTAACGATTTTCTTAGCAGGTTATGATTCTTATTTCTTTACAATCCTTTTTGAAATCGCAACGCTTTCAGTTTCTACTTTTAGTATATAAACACCTGATCCCAATTCATGTCCAAATTGAACTTCTCCATCCTTAAAGTTCATTTTTGAAACTAAAGCTCCTCTCAAATCTACAATCTCTAATACTCCTGATTCTAAACTAAAAAAGTTAAACTCATTTGTTGAAGGGTTGGGGTAAACTCCAAAAGACTCTTTATTCAATACTTCAGAACTTACCGTTAAACAAGCTTTCGTATTTGTTGGATCAACTACAACCGTAACGGGTACTTTCCTACATTCCTTACCTGCAGAAATTTTCATATTTGTAAACAAGCCATAATTAGTACTTGCTCCATAAGGTCCTGACCATTTTTCATAACAAAATTTTTCAGAAGAAATCACACCTGCGATTATGAAGTCCGAGGGAGCTTGTGTACCATCCATAACTAGACTCACAGAAGAACCAACTGCATTAACATAATAGGTACCTGGAGTAATCCCCATCCAATCTAAAGAAACTTCCTGAGTTCCTCCTGAAACAGAAAAAGATTTTGCCTCTAAAACAGTTTCAGATTCATTTAATAAATTCAGTTTAAGAGTTCCAGCTGAAGAAGGGTTTAAAGATATTTTAAGAATGGATAATTCTGACAACACTTCAATTTTAGTGGCATAATTAGTTACCGAAACAGGCCAACCACCTGATGCAATAGGTTTTAAGGTAGTATATTCTGTTAGAGCAGAACCAGCTCCTCCCATCCAATAAGTTATAGTGTTATTTATAATAACTGAGTATTCTTGATCCGTAACTAATGGAGTTGGTGATGATTCTGAACTATACCATTTCACGGTTTCGTTAGCGACCAATGTGGCTTCCATTCCAGAATTACATACAGTATCATTATTCGCATAAGGGACTTCTGAAGTAACTGTTGTACTCGCACTAACAGCGGAACAACCTGTAGCCGAAGCAGTCACTTTATATGTACCGCCTCTTTTTGCTACAAAAGAGGATCCCGTTTCACCAGCAATCACGACATTATCGCGTTTCCATGTTATTGTTCTACCAACTGGGCTAATTCCAGCGTCTAAAGTAATACTAGCCGGATCACATAATTCATAAGGTCCTCCTAAATTTGGAGATTCTAAAGTTCCTGTAATTTCAATGTCGTCTGATGAATTACATCCATTTTCCCAAACCTCTAAAGTGTAAATACCTGCCGAGGTTACATCATAAGTATTTGCCGTTGATGATTTGTCTATTAAGGTTTGAATACCTTTTTTCCATGTAAAGGTTCTTCCTGATACGGCTACGACACCACCATCTAATTGTAAATTTGCAACACCACAAATACTTTGATCTGATCCTAAATCAGGTTGAGGCGCATCACAACCATATGGACTCATTGCGTCAGCTAAAGCTTTTAATAAGGAATATTCATCAAATCGATCATAAGTGACTTCCCAAATTAAAACTCCAGCCCCACCTGTACCCATAATATAATCTACTTTTTGTTTTAATAATGGCGCACCATTGTAATAGTAATCGCCACTGTTATTTTGATTAAAATACTTAGCGGGGTCTGATTCTGATATTTTTCCATAGGTAATATTGTAAAAACCACCAGGTGGTAGAGCTCTTGAAGTTTTATGACGGGCATAAAACGGAACACCTAAAATAATTTTTTCAATTGGACACCCTTTACTTACCCAATCATTCACATTATTCACTCCATCTGCATAAGATGAATGATTATTATCCCCCGAAATATTTCGGCCAATGTCGTAAGACATCACATTTAAATAATCAATATATTGAAATGCATCTGCTGAACAATAATCTGTGTGATACACACCTTGAGCACCAACAGATGGTGTTTCACCTCCAACGGCTATTGCAATTTTCCATTCATCCCTCTTCCCTCTTGATAAAAACTCATCATGAACTGCTTTTAATATGTTCACTTGCGATATTTGTGCACTTGCTGTCTTAGGGAATTCCCAGTCTAAATCCCAGCCTTTCATACCTGTAGATTCTAATATATCAGCAATTTCTTTAGCATAATTTGCTGCTGCTGTAGGGTTCTTACCTAAAGTCTCAAACATACCTGAATTGGTTGCTCCTCCAGAAGAGAAATGTAAATCCACTCCATTATCAATACATTTTTGACGAATAGTTTCAAATAATGTCAAACTAAATGGATCGGGCAAATCACCGTTTGAATCCGGTGTTATAAACCCATAAATAAAATCAGTCATATCACCCCAGTTCATCAAACCTGTTCTAGCTGAAGCCTCAGCAAGGTTAACATCCATATAACCAACTACTTTTTGAGCAGTTGAGGAATTAAAGGTAAAGGCAATAAAAAATAATATTAATAATCTTTTTAAGTTTTTCATTACGCGCTTTTAACCACCATCCAATAAAGAAGGTGAAATAAATAAAAAATATAAAAACTTTACTGAATTTGGTAATAAGGTAAAGTTGTTAGTCTAACCTAATTTAAAGTATTTCGATTTAGAAACAAAAAAACATGGCACTCCAATTTCTTGTTTTAGACAAACACCTAATTTGATTTTGACAAACTTCAATTTTATATCGATGAAATTATCTGATGATAACCTCATCCATAAAAATCCAAGCCGGCCTGCCATCTCCGTTAAAACCAGCAG
>TARA_B110000114_G_scaffold30605_1_pt1 | contig 28192 bp, 22 predicted proteins | sample TARA_B110000114 | Tara Oceans TARA_B110000114 (sample SAMEA4397311) | marine metagenome | biome: Polar Biome; feature: [SRF] surface water layer (ENVO:00010504); material: water (ENVO:00002006), including particulate matter (ENVO:01000060) such as... | depth 5 m
TGCTGTACCTTGAGCTCCTGATCCACCCTGTGAACCATTTGCACCATTAGCACCACCAACACCTTGTATTCCTTGATTCCCTGTATTTCCTTGGGCACCAAGTGTACCTTGTGTTCCTGTTCCTCCATCTGTACCTTGAGCACCCGCAGTACCTTGAGAACCTGCTGCTGCACTAGCAGAATAAAGTGTTCCGGCATTATCAATAACCACGTATCCAAATGAACCCGGTAGCGCTGAACCTGTGTTCATTGCTACTTGTGGTAATTGGAAGGTAGATACATTAGCAGCCGACCCGGTTTGTTGAATAAATGATCCCGTTAAAATTAGAGAACCTGATACTTGTATGTCGTAGGCTTCTGCCGAGGTAAGAGCTTGTACAGATTGCGAGACTTGGGATGCTTCAATTGTCTGCCCTGTTGCTATACCATTAATGTTAAATTTCTTTGCCATGGTTAAAGTTATATTTTATTATAAATATATTAAATTTATTGTCTATCTATATTTACTAAGATAGTTGTGTCAGTAGTTCTTGAAGTAGGCAAAGGTTGCGCTAATTTTCCAACTGCTAACAGTTCGTTATTATTGTTATACATACCAACTGTTGTAACATACGGCTCAAAGAATGATGAAGTTACATAATTGTAAACTGTACCATCATTACTAGAACCTGATATTGTAGTTGGGTTTAGTGAGTAATTAAAATCACTTTCTCCTATAGTACACTTATATTGCGTCTCATAAATAGTAAAAGAGGATGAAAATGAACAAGTAATATTGGAAGTAGTTGCAAAGTTGTTTATATCAATTAACCCTACTGTTCTGCCACCATATTTTGAATCTTGGTCTCCATATTCTGCTGTTCCATATAAGCTACCAGCTTCACCAGTTGCAGTTTTTCTATCTCCACCTGTGAAAACAACCATTCCGTGTTCATATATAACATTTCCTACTGCTATTGGTCCGGATGCAGAAGGTGATGTTCTCATAAGAACTCCTTCTCCATCATCATAATAGCTACCACTATCAGTAATTATTTTTAAAGATTTTGGTTGAACATAATCCCCAAACATTGCTTTTGGAATTGACATTACTGCCATTGAAGCCTCTATAGTACCTTTACCATAAATAGCTTTACCATATGATGAACTTGCGTTACCATAAACTGCTAAACCTATTGTAGTTGAATATGAACTAGTAGGCCAATATTTTTGTGGGTTTAAATCTGTAGTATTGTAACTAAAATAACCATTACCATCTACCTTACCTAAAACTTGTCCGTCTGGTTGGAATGATGGTCTATTAATAGGTTGAACTTCACCATTACTACCTGATAGGTAATTTTTATAGTAAAGTTGCTCTATTGAAAAGTAAACTTGTGATTGTGAATATTCACTAGATCCAGTTGAAAATGCATTACTAACAGGATCAAATGTTGCTGATCCTGTGGTATTAAATTTATTTCCGGTATAGCGTTGGATATTGACATTAGCCGTAGTTAAATTACTACCGCTAAATGTAAATGCCTTAGTTAATTCTAAGGGTGATACTATTATATCCTGTGAATTTAATGTTTTGTACGCCGCCATCCATTTTTAGAAATCTAGTTTAACTCTAACTAAAGCTTCTTTTGTAAAGTCTTTGTTAAGAGGTTTTGAAAGTTTTGCTACTGCAAGTAATTCGTTTGAATCATTATATAAACCAATCGTTGTCATATATGTTTGTGGGTTGTTAATAAAGTAATTATAAATTACCTCACCTGTTGATCCTGAAATATATGATGGATTTTCTGAATAGTTAAATTCACTGTTTCTTGCCCTAACAAATACAAAATCTGATGTAATTGTTTCTTCTGAGTTTAAAGCAAATCCTGATCCTGATTGCATCGGGCCTAATAATCTTAATGGATTATTACCTGGTGTATTTAATGATGGGTTTGTTCCTAAATTAACACCTTCTTCAGAATCTAAATCTAAAGCTGCAGTGTTTAATAAAATTGTTCCGATATCTGGTAAGAATAAACCATATGATCCTTCTGATGTAGTGTAACCTAAACCACCTGATCCTGAATTATATGCTACACCATCTGAACCACTAATTATTTGGTATGCTCTTGTTGTACCATAATATAATGGTACTGTTACCATTTTAGAATTATCAGTTAATTGTAAAATTTTATTTGCATTAGATGAAATTGAACTACTTAAAGTTAAATTAAGCGAACCTGGGAATAGTGCTTGTTTATATCTTGCTCTTTCTATACTTAAAGCATAAAATGAACTTTGTGAAACTTCTCCAAATACAAACTGTGCATTTTCATCTTCTAATACTAATGTTCTATATTGACCATATATTGTTGATGCTGGTGAAACATTTGGAGCTGCTGTTTGATTAAATGCCAAAGCACCCCCTCCATTTTGTTGACCATAAGCTATTTCAAATTGAGCTTCAAAATTTGGAGCTCCTGATGAAGTATTAAATACTGTAGTATAATATCTCCCAGACTGACCATTAATTTGGTTTGATTGTGTGAACATACTATCTGATAATAGTGCAGGTTCGTTACCTGTCCAGCATGTTTGAGTTTGTGCCTGTGCACTTACTACGAAATCGTCTGCTTCTAATCTTTTAAATCCCATTTGTTTTTATTTATGTTGTTGATTTAGTTATAGTGATTGGAATTGTTATTCTCGCACCACTGTCTAAACCTGTTACTGTTAAAGTACTTAATAATGTCGAATTCGATCCAAATAATGTATTTACTGTTGTTGCTCTTACATTAATTTGAGTACCTGTTACTGTAGATGAAACGTTAGTTCCAATAGTTACAGTTGCTGTTGTATTTGCATCAGCGGCAGCTTGTGTATTAATACCAGTTGCATTGAATGTATTTAACAATCTTACATCTGATATTGTACATGCATATCCTGCTGTTTCGAATACTTGGTCATTACCTAAGTAGTTTAATGTTTGAGGTGTAATAGCTAATTGAGCTCCTTGTTGTAGAGTAATTGCTGTATATCCAATATCTAATACTGGTAATTTAGCTGTACCTCTTGGTAACGTAGCTAATTTGTATTTCATTATTTGTGATTCCTCTGGAAATGCTTCTAATAAAGGCATCCCATCAATAGCTTCACCATAATATGCTGATCCAGATGGATGATTTGGATTATATAGTGTGTAATCAATTTCATCATCTGCTAATGCAAATTGTGTGATTCGAAACGCACCATTGTTGGCTGCTAACAATTCTCTACCTTTTGTTGTTAAGATAGCATCAACTGTTATTACTGAATTATTTAAATATCCCATTGTATTGTTTTTATATAAATATTGTTATATGTTATAAATATGTTAATTTATTAGTTTTTTATCTCTTAGCTCACGAATTATAGCATCTGGTGCAACATCTATATCTACTGTTGGAAATTCCGGTTTAAGAATCGCAGTTGGTGTATTATCAGATTTTAATAGTGGTTTTATATATTCTACAAAACTACCTGAGTTTTCCATTATTGTTGTTGAACCGGTTGCTGCTGCTCCTGTTGATGGTCCTGTATCATCATTATATGCTAATATTTGATCACTTGAAGGTACGAACTCTTTTACGGTAGGCAACGAACCATATGGAAAAACTCTATCTACTATTACTGAGTTAGGAGCGTCTACATATCTTCTAATTAAGAAGAAATTTAAATCTATAGATGTTTGAATTGGCCTATCAACCGTTAATCGTAATTTATTTACACCGTTTAACATAAAGTTTTGCTGCGGTGATAATACTTTTACAATTTTATAAGCAAACCTTTCATCATTTTGAAATCTAATTTCATCATTAATTCTAAATTCATAAGGTACATTTGGTAAAGGCCATGCTGTATCTTGTGGTTCCATACCTCCTGGAAAGTTATTATTTTCGGATGCAGTATAAGGTAAATATCCTTGATAATACCCTAAACCATAACTATTGTTCCCATTTGAAGATGATAACTCAATAGTTGTATCTGCTAGTGTTACATCTCCACTTTCTGAACCTGTAGTAAATGTAATAGTAAATGAATCTGATGAATTATCATTATTAAGTGTTGGGTTATTGTATCCACTACCACCTACACTATTTCCACCATTTGTAAAATCATTAAAAAATTCAAAAGTATAATACACACCATTATCAATTACGTTTGATATATCTCCTTCCCAGTTACCAAACCCACTGATAAGCATTTTCCCCATATCAGCACCGGCACCGGTACCAATACTTATAATTCTATCGGCATATAGCTGTAAACCCGTAAGCCCTGTTGCTCCTGTTTTATTAATTGTTAGGAAATTTGATCCTCTACGGTTTTGTACTACTGATGGATCATCTAATGTAATTATTAGATCTTGATTTACGGTTCCAAAACCAGCTTGTTCTAAATCTAATATATCAAATGTTAAAGTATCTCCTACTACAAATCCTGAGTCTTGGGTATTTATGTTTTTTGTTATTGATAAAATTTGTGAATTAGAAGATTGTATTTCAAATGTTACACCAGATGTATCCCCTTTACCTGATGTTGAGCTTGGTGATACCGAGGCATTATTAGGTTGAGTTACTGTTGTTGTAGCATAATTACTTAAATTATACCAATTTTGATTAGTACTATTATTTAAAGAACCTGATGCTTTACTCCAAAATGCTCTTCCAACTCCCGGGTTTTGAGGTGTATCAATTAAAGATAGAGAACCATTACTATCTGGATCTGACATATTATTATAATAGAAAAATGCATTTTGAGCTGTATCTCCTGCTACGAAATCCCAAAATGGAAAATTTAAAGCGTTTGATTGTTGACTAGATGCTACTTGATTACCTACTACATTTAATGAAACATACGGTCCATCTGATGGGAATGATGATGCAAATAATATTGGATTTGATGCTGACCCACCTGAGGCACCATCTGAGAAATATGGTAAGTATGTAGGGTTCCATCTATTTCTTTGATCTTCTCCAACATTAGATTCATTTTCTTGATCATATTTAGCTTCAGATCTAAATCTATATCTTTTATTAGATTTTAAAGTTATGTCTGATTGGAATGCAAAATTGTATGTTACATATTGTACGGATGAAAATGATTTACCCGAACTATTTACTTTACTTTCAATATCATTAGCTTCAACATCAAATGTATATTCTGTTCTTTGTGAATTAAATCCTTGATTATCTGATAGTTCGTTGAGGGGAAATTGAAGTTCTTCACCATTGGCTACCCCATCTACAGTACCAAAATAAAATGTCATTGAAGGTTCTTGTACACCCCCACTTGAACCATCTGCTAACCATTGGTATTTTTCTCTTGTCCACCCACTAGATCCAAACGTATCATTTGTGTTTTCTGTTGATTCAAATATAAATTTAACTTCACCTACTGTTCTTGAATTATATTTTGTTTTCTTTTTATTTTGTTTTTTAACGTATTTCTTTGTTTTATATCTACTAGGAGCAGTTGATGGTAGAACAAATGTTCCTCTAATCATATAATCATCACTTAAATCCCCTGAACCCGAACCTAATGGATCTGTTGTAAAAAATACTTCACCAGGATTTCCAAAATAAGCATCACCAAAGACATTTGTTGGTGCCGTGTATGGTTGAGTTATGGATGCTGTTATTATTGGTAATTCAATTACCCCCTCTTTATCAGGACTTCCTCTTTCAACACCAAAACCATCCGATCCGGTACTAACATTAAATAGAGTTGAATTGAAGGTTTTTGTTGGAGTATCACCTAAAGGTAAAACTGGATTACCTATCCCCATTGCTATATTATAATACGTAATTTCTTTACCATTTTGATATGTATCTGTTTTACTTGAACCTTGAGATGACATATCATATTCTATAAATGATGATGTAATGCTTGATATTTGTTCTGCGTTTCCAGCAATAGGTATTACCTCTGCAAACGTGTTTGCTGATGTTTGAGAATACAATAATGGTATAGCTTGTTTTCCTACTTTAAATGTTGTTTGAAACCCATTTAAGGCATCAAATTGTGTTGAACCCGATATTTGGTTAATACCTACTTGTCCTAAACCACCATTATCCCATGTACCTAATACATCATAAGCTGTATATGGTGAAATTAATGGGTTTAAAGCATCACCACCACCATTAATCATGTATAATATGTTAAACTGAGTTTTACTGTTAACTACTGGATATGGGTCTGTTACCTGATCACAATATGCTAAATAAGCTCTTTTATATTCTATTACTGGTGATTTACCATATCCACCTTCTAAACCAACTATCGAGTTATAAAAATAAGCTGATGATTGTGCTCCTTTATATCTAGGATTATTCCATGTTTCTGTTTCGTAGTTAGAAGCGGGTACTGTTGATTTTGCAGCACTTCCAGATAATATTAATTGGAAATTACTTGGATCATAAGGATCATTATTATATTCAACTAATTGTATCCTGTTGTTATTTCTTTCTTGTACTACATTATTTAATGTCGGTTGGCAATCTGGAGCATTTGAAAAACCTCCTGTGCCTCTAAACGAATTATCTATAAATGTAGGTACTCTACCATCTCCACCTTCTAATTCTGCTGCATTTTGAAATTCTAATTGATACTCACTTACAATAAGTGAATTTTCAATAGATGCCGAGTTATATGAACCCGATTCTACAGATAAAGACATTTTAAGACAATCTTGAAATGATAAAGATGATGATGCTATTAAAAAACTAGTTGTAATAGCTAAACCTGATATGTGGATATCTGGTGATTTAAACATTTCCGTATGTAACGGAACGTCACCTTCTTCTGGTACACTGTTAGGGTAGTTACCCATGTATATGTTTATGGAAGCAGTAGGCCAAGTTGGTCCATCACCTGCTTCTCCTTCACCATAAAGTGGTGCATCTGGGGAGATTGAATATGTTGAATTTAGATTAGAAGACTTACCATTTGGATCCATATATTTAGGTGCATCCGCAGCATCACTACCTGTCCAGGCATTTAAAAACATTGAAGCTGTTACTGCAATATCTTCTGATGGTAATTGGTTAAAAATGTATAAACCATCTATTGAATTAGTTAATGAAGAAGATAATGATAAATAAATATCACTTATTCTTGTAGCATAAATGTCTCCTACTGGTGTACCTGAAGATGATGGATTTACTACATCCAATTGAAAGGTAGCACTATTATCATTGCCTGATGCTGATACTGTATTTGCTAATGCTGTAAATGTTATATTAAATCCTGGAGCACAATCCGAAAATCTTGGTACCCCAGTTGATCCGGTATATGTTACTCTAACATCTGTTGCGTTTCCAGTATTTACTGTTGCTTTATATTCTACATAATCCGCAATTTGTGTGTATAGTCCAAACTGACAAGACCCAGTTGCTGCTGTTCCATCACCTGATGTTGTATCAAAAGCACTAGAAGAGTAACTAAATACCCCGTTTTGCATCGGTGCTTGTGAGAAGAAAGGTGTAGTATTTGGAATTCCAAACATCGTTTGTGTAACAGTGGTAACCATCATAGGTCCATCCATCGACATTGAAATAGGTGTATTGTCTGCTGGGGGCCATGTTCCCGTTACTGTACCATTACTTACTGATATTCCCCAAGTTGGACTTGGATATGATATGTCTCCAACATCATATTCTACATAATTATTTGCACCACCGCCTTGTCTAGAAAATTTTATTTTACCTTTTGGTTTACCAAAGTGACCAGACTCGCTTACTGATTGAATCATTGCATTTTGCCTTCTACCAGCAGTAACTCTAATTAAGGTTGCCGAAGCAGGTGTTGCATTATTTGCATTAGCTAAATAACCAAAAGGTGGATTAGCATTTGTAGCATCAGACCAAGCTCCTTGAGTTGTTCTTAATTGCATATAATCATCATAACTTGATGTTTCACAAAATACATTCCAAGCTGAACCTACTACTGGAGGTGTTCCTAATGAACTATAATTAGTTTGTACCCAAGGTCTTACTTCTTGTGTACCACCAAATACTGTAACTGATCCAGAAGCTCTAGATTGAGAAACTAAAAATTGATTGTTTGGTTGATCTAAATTTCCAACTATAGATAATTGTTTTACATTATACTGGTTGCTAAAGATTGGTGGGAATGTATTATTTGTACCTTCTCCATAAACTCTCCCAAATGGTAACCATGGTTTAGATCCCACACCAGAACCCGTTTCGGTTAGCATATATAACTTGTAAGGTCGATGTAAATACGCGTTATATTGCGTGTGATTAGAATCTCCCGGACCAGCATTTGTAGGCGTATTTGATGGCGTTGTATTCGGCGGTTGTATGCCTCTATAAACCCATAATTCTTGATCATCTTCAATAGAAATCTCAAAACCTTCAATACCTTGATAACCAGCACTTGCTGAATTGTATACTACGTCACTTTTATAAGTTATAGCTTGACCTATAGATTTAATTTTAGCTATAGTGTTAGAATCTGTTAAAGGTACAGCTGCTTTACTTGATGTAAGAAGAGCATTCATACCAGCTACATTAGATATAGAATTACCAGCTGCGCCAGCTAGTATCTGATTTGTATCTTGTTTATAATAGTAATATACTTGCGGTTGAACGGCCATTAAATAGTGTGTTTATTGTTATAAATATAATCAGACAATTTCTGTATTCCAAGGGTATATTTACCTTCTTTTATCATTTTTTGAGCAAATTCAAAAGACTTAGTAGGTTTATCATTTTGTTGCTGATAAAGCCCAGGATATATCTCTGTTCCTCCATACTTTTTTAATGTATTTTTATCCCCTATTTGCTTTTCCACCTCATTAAAATTTCTTATTCGCCTAAAAGGTTCCCAAGTTAAATAAGGAAATACGATTTTATCTTGCCATACTATGTCTACTAGTAACCAATGTTTAAATCCTATTCTTATCCCTTCATCTAAAACGTGTTTTAAATCCGCAGGATATCTTGATTCACCTGTTAAAATAATATCCACATCCCATGTTTCTGTCCCTTCTAAAGCTCCCCCACATATCCAAACTTCATATTGATCTAGATGTTTAGTTTCTTTAAAACTATTCCACCATGTTGCTATAGCTTCATAGTTTGGTCTATCCCAAGGTCTTGATGTTATTTGCTCTCCTATTCTATAAAACGATTTTGTCATAATTATTTATTTTATGATGACCCATATCCACCACCTCCGCCTCCTTCGACTTTGTAGAATTGAGTTAATAATATGTCTATTATCACTTGTGATGGGTTAGATATATTTGAAAATGATATTACTGCTGTTCTTGTAAATGTATTTGCTGGATTACCACCTGTATACCCGGGTTGGGCTGTAAATTGTACAAAACCATCTCCAGTTTGGTTGCTATTTCTAAATGGTGATGTGTTTGTAATCCAACCTGAACCATCTAAGTATACTAATTCCCATCTCCAGATACCTGTATTTAGACTACAATTTACTTGTATTTGAGCACCTATAACCCCAGCATTTGGGATAAAACTAAATCCTGAGTCTGGTAGTAGGTCTACAATATTAACTCCTCCACCACCACTAGTTCCATTTGATGTTTGAGTTAATACATTATTTGTAGGTGCGGGTACACTGAATTCTTGGAATGATATTGGAATTCTTTCAGCTGATGCTGTTATTGATCCTGTATAAAATTGTAAATCTAATGGCCCATTACCTCCTAATATAGATGAGGCACTTAATATATATTGTGTTGAACCACCATTTCCTCCAGTATCACCTGCATTCATAAACCAAGGGTATGTACTTACTTGGTATGGGTTTTCTTCATCATTATTTGTTTCGTTTGAACCTGTATTAAAGTTATTTAAAGGGTCATAATAATACCCTAAATTTCCTGCTTCTGCTAAACCTCCATCATTTGTAATATCCCACCAGTTAGCGGTTGCCCATCCTCTAAAGAATGATTCAGTTGACCATAAAGATGTTGGTGAATCTGCTTCAGGTGGAAAATAACCTTGTGCTACTGATCTAGTAATTCCTGTTTCATGTGTTACATTTGGATCTTCTCCTGATGACGTTGCATAGTAAACAAATTTTCCACTTGCACTAAATGAAAAATCATAAAATAATTCATCGTATGATGTTACTGCTGTTGTAGAAGGTTCTTGATCTACAAACAATAATGCACTTTGATTTGTTTGGGTTTGCTGTAGTGAAGCATTTGATATGAAATAAGTTTCAAAACCTTCATCTATTAATTCATTTAAATAATTTGCTGCACCCGTTAAGGTATATGTTATATATCTTGAATCTTGAATAAATGCTAGTACATCTTCGCCATTAATGTCTTCATCAGACATTTTAATATATTTTACCTTATTTGTAGGTATAGGATTTAATTTTTCTGTTGGTAATGTAGCTACTAAATCTGCCGTTACACCCGTAAAACCGGCTGCGACTAATGTTGCGGCTGTAATTGTTATTGTTCTATCACCATTATATTTTTTCTGTACACCTGTAAATAAATCATCTGATCTAAGTGTTAGTGTAAGTGCTGATGATCCACCTCCAAAAGTACCAGCATTAAATGTTATAGTATCACCTACATCATATAAACTTCCTGTTACTGTTGCTTCTATAGACGAAATAGTTTGGGCAATTACTGTAGCATTAAACCTAACTGTTCCATCACCTGTTCCAGATGTTGTAGAAGCAGCTATATTAGTATAAGTATTATTTGTACCACTAGTTATATTTGTAGATATAGCTTGTGTTAAATTGGTTGTATTTGTTATTAATGAAGTTTCTACAAAATAAGCTTCATTTAATAAGGTTCCTTTAGTTCCGATTTCTATTACACCCCCTGATCCTTGTACTCCAGGCCCGGTATATGTAAAAGTATTAACTCTTTTGTTGGATATATTACTTACGGTTGCAACTGGTGTTGTTGAACGTGGTAATATATTCTGCACTCCACTAGCAGGATATGAAACTATATCTGCCCAGAACCAGTTATTACCGGGTTGTGGTTGAAATGTAAAAGTATCCTTAAGGAAATTCTCTTCTGAAATTGTATTATCATTAAACCATTGGATAAAGAATGTGTAATCTATTCTACTATCTTGTCCGAAAAATGCTTTACATTTACTTTCTTCTAATATTCCTGGTACTATTGTGTTTATAAATTCACCATTATAAAATTCTCGTTGATCAAATCTATCATACGAAAACGGACCTTGTCCAAATTGGTTTGATGTAGATGACGTTATACTAGAACCCATAGGCATCCCAATACCTAAATTGGTTGAAAATGGTTCTTGGAATTTTTGTACAAATCCTGGATATTGATTAGCAAACTGTGAAGCTGATACTTCAGCACCTGTTTTACCACTATATGGTCCTTCACTAATCTCAAACATAGCAGTATAAGCTGCCATAGGGTTTGTTTCAAAGAAAGTAGGTACACCACTTAACATATATGGAATTTGTCGAGTAAATGTAGATGCATTGAAATTACCAGATCCAAACTGCATTGAAATTGCTGTTACATCTAAATCCCAATAACCCGTATTATCTAATGTTGATTGGTTAGCAAAAGTAACCTTTAAAATTAAATCTCTATCGAATGATGCCGGAAACCCTGCTGCTATAAGATCTGCAGAAGAGAATGTCATGGTGTCATCTATATTATAATCTAACCCTATACCATCTACTACACAAGCTACGGATGCATATGGGTTTCTACTAAATTGAATTGTTGTTATTGAAACTGTTGCTCCTGTACCATTACCACTTGTAGAAGTTGGTGGTAATACAAAGGTTTGTGCTGTTCCCGTTGCTAAACTTGAATTAGGTTGTTGAATTGATGCCAGTGGGGAACCATTTAATAGAGGAGGAGATATATAATTTAATCCTGTTACTCTATATTTTGCCCTTAAATCATTAGCATAATTATTTTTATCCGGGTTATATATTTTATTTACTAATTGTGTTAATTGTCCAAAATCGATTACTAAATCCGAAGCACCACTTGCAAGTGATTTACTAACGGTTGTTAGTGGATCATATATGTTTGGGCTATAATCTGAATGAGGTCTATTACCGTTTGATAATGAACTCATAAATATCTTAGTTGCTGTAGCTCCATCTTCACTATTAAAGGCAAAAAATGCTCCTGAAGCAGATGCTACGGAAGTGCTTGAAAGTGAACTTGTAAAATCATAAAAATAATTAAAGAAATCTGATGATTCACTTACTGGGGCAGCAAATATATTATTAAATGGTTCAAATACACCACCTGTACCCCCACTATATCTATAAATTGAGGAACCACTTGCAAAATTTTGCTGTGGGAAATCTGAATTTGGACTTAAAACCGGAGCTAAGTCTCTTTCTTCTACTATATAAACAACATCATTTGCTATAGATGTTGGTGAACCAGGTGTTACTTGTAATGATGGAGCAATTGAAGCTGATATTGATTGTGATGTAAATGTAAGAGTTTCTCCTACTTCGTATCTGCTACCAGTTAATATTACTTGGAATGATCTTACTTGAAGACCTCCACCTCCAACAGATCTTACTAATGGTATAAATGTAGCACCTTCTCCTGACATATTACTACTGGCCGTAATTGCTGTTGCTCCTCTACCAATACCTATATTTACAACTGTTTGACCAGATGTTGAAAATAAGGTATCATCGTTTATAAATGAATTTCCAGGGCGTTCTTGTGTTAAATGTACCTTATAATCCCTAGCAAATGACTTAACTGAACCTGAATAGGTTATGTCACCATAAGACATTGATGGGGGTGCTTGTACATTTCTTTCTAATAGATTTTGTTTAATTACTACACCTGAACTTAATGTTGTTCTAGCAGGTGTAAAATCTTCTATCATTTTAAATAATGAATTATCAAAGAATTTAATTAATCTAATAAAATCATTTAAATCGTAACTGTTTATATATTTTGTAAAGTATTCATCTCTTAACTTATCCAGTGCTGGATATGATCTCTTTGATTCCGATACTTGTCTTGGGTCACCTATATATTCACCTAAATTGAAATCTCCAATTTGAGCTATTATATCATCATTAATTTGATTTTGTGGTGAGAATGCTACCTCTAAATAGTTAATACTTGGATTACTACCGCTTGGGAATGAATCTTGTTGTATTGACCTATAAGGTGATAATGTTGAACCTGAAGGAATAACCGCATCTACAACTCTTATTCTATCAGATACTCTATTTTTTATACCACCTGGTGTTTGATTGTAATATACTGATTCAGTATTTTGTAACCAACTACCTGTATTATTTCCAACAATATGAAAATCACTTGTGTCTGGGTTTCTAAATGATTGCGTTATAGCCCAAGACCCAGTTACTTTAGGGTGTATTGATTGTCTACTTGCTGTATTTAATTCTGTACCTAGATCTGCTCTAAATATTAACTCGTCTGGTGTTGAATTAATTGTGTTACCTTGTGTTGAGTATGGATTAACTACATAATCAAAAAATAAACTTTCACTTAATATTACATCCCAATATCTTACTTCTTGTAAGGCACCAGTTAGTGGTAAATAATCTTTTGATGCAGCACCAACCCCTAATGTTAAAGCACTAGAACTTGGGAAATATGATACTTCAGCTGATGACCAATATTGCGGGTCAGTTACTTTAACTGAATGTGTAGCTTGAAATCCTACTTCTTCTCCAATTCTATTAGCACCATAAATATAAGCGTCTTTATTTGCTGCTGCTGAGTTATAATCGAATGATGCTTGTATCGACCACCAACCTCCATCGAAGAATGGTAAGTCTATTTGAGCAAATCTATTATTATTAAAACCTACTTGACCTTCAGGATAAAATTTTAATTGACCATAAGCATTACTTTGACTTGGTATTGATCCTGAATATGAACCACTTGTAAATCCTGAACCTGTGTATTCTAAAGTTATAAATGCTCTAGTAGTATCTGCCACCCAAACATTTTGATAAAATGAAGATGTTGGGATACCATTTGTTTTAAATCTAAACTGTATAGATTGAGGAGCTTTATCTGTTGGTGATTCTGTACCAGGAAACCAATTATCATTAGACTGCCATGATGACGTTAATGCTGTATAATTATCTACACCTTCTAAATGAAGGGCATTATTATATACATCTTGTTTTAAATCCCAATCTAATGTAAAGTCTCTATCCCTACCACCGAATTCACTTACTCTTAATATTGTAGATGGAATTCCGTATGAGGTTATTAATGCTCTTATACCAGCTATTGTACCTTTTTTCTTAAGTAAAGAAGGTACGTTGTGGTAAATACGTTTATATAACTGCTGGTTTACTTCGTTTAATGGCACTATATCATTCGATGCTGATATTTGGTTATCCACGTATTCATACCCAGAAGGTGTGGCAACTGCGCCACCTATTGAACCCGTCATATCAGGGAATGGGAATGAACTACCTGATGGTGTTAATCCTAAAAACGCTGTATATAAATCATCAGTATTAAAATTATTTGAATATAGTTTTATACCAAAATCTCTAATTGCATCTGCAACTAAATCTCTAGATATACCATAATCTAATCTGTTGTCAGCATTAAATCTGTTTGTTAAATCCTTAGTATATAACCAAGTATTATCATATTGTTGAGCAACCATATCAACAAACAAATCATATTTTTCGTTGTTTTTATCTGCTCTTAAATATTCAGGTATTGCATTGTATAAATAGTTTTCGTTTTCTTCATCAAAATTTGATGCTGTTACTGCTTGACCTCCATAAAGTGCACTAGTTTCATCTGTACTACCTAACCATGTTAATGCTTGGCTACTTCCTGTTGGTGCAAGTAAATATGGTGGTGCTGCATTGGTTTTAGGCCATGATTTTGAGGATCCACTATTAAAGTATAAAAAATATTCATACCCATCAAAGTTTTTTATTATATCAGTTACTTTTGATGTTAATACTGCCTTACTTGAACTATATTCTGAGTTGACACCTTCAGTACCTATTACGGTTGTCATTTGTCCCGTATAGTTTTCAATTAAACCAACCTTATAAGCAAAATTTTCTAATCTAGTATAAGCAGATGAAAAATGAATAAAATTTTCATAATTAGTATAATCGACACTAATGTTTACTTCTTTTTTATCTAATAAACTTTCTAATTGGTTAAATGAACTTGTTATATCTGTTCCTACTAAAGTATCAAATGAATACTGTTGCCCTGCTGATCCTTGTTGACCAACAGCTTGTATACTATAGTTAGGCCCTGATATATATTTAAAATCATTAAGTATAATATCTGGGTAAGGTAATTGAATACTATAAGCTTGTGATGTTGATATTTCTTCAACTACCCATAATGTTGTTTTTACCTGAAATTGTGGTGGTAAAGGTTCATATAGTTTTATTAGAAATGAAGGTTCTACTTCTACAGTATCTACTTTAAAATTATTTGCTATTGCTTGTTTATCATTACCAAAGTTAAGTAGAAAATCATAAAAATATTCTGTTTCTTCTCTTATTTTAGAAAAATCATTACCTGATTGGATCATTTCCTCATCAGATATAACATTACTTTTTAATCTTAATTCTGTTCTATCAGCACTTATTTCACTAATATAATAGTTTATATTAATATCTGAGCCTAGTAGTTTTCTATAAAAATTATATGTCGAGAAAAATGACCCACCCTCATATCCTATATCCTTAATATCTTCTGCTGGGTAAAGGCAAGTATCACCTTCAATTGTTGAATAATTTCTTAAATCCCAAGCTCTAATATTATCTTCTAATGGAAATATTAAATTCTTATTTTCATCATAAGCATAGTATTCTATGTAATCTATAGAAGAAGAGTAAGCAGTATCTAACCTTGAGGATGATATTAGTATATTATCTTCTTCAGTATATTGTTGAAATTCAAAAGATTTAGGATCTACTTGAACTATAATCGCTTTGTTTTTATCTTCTTCCATTTAATATCCTGGGTTTGTATTTGCACTTACCGATTGAGGGTTCGTGGTTGTCAATTCTGGGTTTGCTCTTTCTTGACCTTCAAATGCGTTTTGTACCGATTCAAAATCTGTTAATTCCTCAACACTATCGGCTACATTTAAATTAATTTTTTCTCCAGTTAAAGCTTCTGCTGTTTTAATTTCTGATTTTAGTAGATCTTGTCTTAATTGAGCAATTTCTTTTTGTAATGCTGCAATTATATCATTATCCTGATCAAAATTAATATATTCACTACTGGTTTTTATTAAATACTCATGCGAATTGGTATCACCAAAAGCAGGTATTTCATAAAATAATTCATTATATTTTAGGAAAAATTGTTCAACTGTGAATGTGTTTTCTATTTGATTTGTAACAGATACAACACCTAATTGACTAAACTTAGTGTCAATTATTTTTGGATATTCTGTTTTAGAATATACTTTTCTTTCGAGATCTACTCTCTCTTTTGATGCATTCCCCATTCTACAATTTTATTTTAACCGTTAATTACTTTAAAGTAATAATTTTCGTCTAATACTACAGTATTACCATCAACTTCGGTTTGCACCAAGATACTATAATATCTTTCAGGCTCCAACCCGTTCATGTAAACAGTAAAAAAGCTACTTGTAGCATCACAACTTATTTGTGTATATGTTTTATCGAATTCAACTACGAATTCGTTTGTATCTAAATCTTTTATTGCATAATAGGATGCAGTAGTTAAAGCATGTTGTTTAGTATCTAATGAACCAGTTTTAAATGTTCTAGCTGGGAATTCCGGCCTTACATTTAATCTAAATTGGTTAATACTTTCACTATAAAATACTCCTGCATTATTATCTAAAGCACAGTAAATATCTGGTGTGTCAATTACATCTAATTGTTGTATATCAAATGTTGATAATGTTACTACAGCATCTGTTGTAGCACCTGATATTGCTGGTAAGCCATTTAATGCTGCTGCGTTCCAAGTTAATTGATCTCCTCCTTTATATCCCAAACCTAATTCCTTAACAAATACATTTACCATAGATGAACTATTAAATGTAGCTATAAAAGTAGCACCTGCTCCTGTTCCTGTATTAGCTGTTGGTGCTGGTAATGATTGAGTAAATGAACATGAAATTGAACTAGATAAATTTGTTGGGTAAGAACCTGTTAATGTTCTCCCTTGTTTAAAATCACCGCTACTAGTAGCATAATTAAAATCTACCCATCTTACTTCTAATTGAGGTGGGTAAATTGTATTTGTATCTACTGAATAAAAACTTAATTGAGGTGATACAGCACTTTCAGTAACAAATTCTTGAGCATCCGCCCATTTAACTATAAATCCGTCATTTGGCTTAGAAACTAAACCTGCTATATCTACTGCACCTGATGATGAGTACCACATAGCAACCATATCTGTAGTATCTACATTTAAGTCTTTAGTACTTCTTAAAGAAAATTCTTGTGAAGAAGTAATTACTAATTCTGTACCTACTTTTGTAAACCCAGCTGAACCTGTATACCAAGAACCACCTGAACCTGTAGCTAATGCTTTTGATAAATCCCAACTTTCGTCATATGAACCAGTTGAAGAAGGATTCCACCCTCCGGCAGGCCAAACATCTGCTGATCCCGAATAATCTTCGAATTTCCAACTTACACCTGTACCATTTGGTAATTTATCTAAATATTGCCCCGAACCATTATTCCATGATGATGATACTGGGTATACTTCTACATTTGAATCTATAATTACGTTAGTAGCTTTAGCTACATATAATTTTAAATGTGCATCCCAAGTTCCCCAAGAAGCACTACCCGTTACCTGAGCTATATTCTCAAGTAAATTATTAATTTCCCCTTGATCAAACTTAATTAATGATCTAGCTACTTGAGCTATAGGGTTTCTTTTGACTACTAAGTTAGAAACATCTAATATAGCATCTAAACCTGTATTCATTGCTGAATAGGCACTGTATATTGATGCGTCTTTTGAAGGGAATAGTTTGTATACTGCCATAATTAAAATAGATTTACTACTCTACCTTTAATATCAGTGTTCGGAAACTTTAACTCAAATATACTAGGATCTAATGATGGGAATATTGTGCCATTTTGATTAGCAGCATCCATATCATAAGCCCATTCTGAGTAGTTTTGTGAAGTACCGGCTTTATTGGTAAAATTAATTTGTTTAACTGTTTGTACACCAGCAATTGCATCTAATAATACAAATAGATCTGGTGTGATAATAGGTTGATTTATTTGCCATTTGTTAGTTGCAAAGTAGTTTCTTAATGCTATAATACAATCTGATAGTACTTGATTATTAATATAATTTGGATACGTTATAATTTCAAAATCAACAGCAAAATTAATGATAAATGCATTTTTAATACTAATAGTATCTCCAATCATTCTATACTCATTAATATATGTCTTTAAATTGTTTTTTAATGTTAATGAAGGTATAGTTAAGTTACCTTGTGAATTTTGAGATAAACAATAAATATCTAGTGTTGTTGCCGCGTCATCAGCATTTGGTTTTTGTGTAAATGCTTTGGAAATAGTACCGAATTTAGAAGGCATACTTAATGACCTTACTAAATAATCGTCTTGTGTTACGTTTCTCATTTGAGTTGAGAATTGTGATATAGAGTTCTGTCTAATATCATCAATTGTATCACCATTATTACCACCATTTGCAGCATATGTGTTATTTGATGCTATTGAATCAAATACATATCTTGCTGTTGTTGGGTTTAAACCTCCTTTTAGGAATTGACAAGTAGTTGTATTAACATTTGTTAAAGCATTTGCTAATATATTTGATGATACCCCACCACCTGTTAAATATCTTACTGTTAGTGTTGTATTTGTAGGTGTCGTCCCATAAGTATTTGTAAATATAAAATTTGTCGGGCTATATGCCGTCGTTAATTTACTTTCTCCAAATGGTAAACCTAAACCAACATTAAATGGGTTTGGGATAATCTTTTCGGTTACAGTTGCTGGTGAACCAGCACCAAATTGAAGTTGTAATAGGTTATCTGCTATAAATCTTGTAGCAAACCTATTTTGAACTGATTTAGTTTGTAGTATATATGGTGTATCCGAGTCATTATATGTATTTGGATCATTTAAATTTGTATTTCTAATACTATCAAATACTAAATCTTGTGCTAAATAATCTACTTCGTAATATTCATGTCCATCAGAATCAAAAACATCTATTATATTAGCTATATTAGGAGCATTTATATTTACAGTTGCAAATTCAACTGGATTACCAAATGAAAATTGTGTTGTTTTAACTATACCTGAATATGCTGTGGCAGACTTTCTTAATAAGTAATAATCTGGTATACCACTTGTGAGTTGTGCTACAGATACTGATGTAGGATTGTCTGAACTTGATACTGAAAAGTTAACTGTGTTTTCAATTGTAAAAGTTTGAGCTGTACCTGAATTAGTTTGAATCTGTGTATTAGCGTTAACTAAAATAGCATAATCATAGTCGGGAACGTATTCACCTAGAACCAGCTTAGCTGGTACTTGTTGGTATAAATCAACTTTTACAGTTGCTAATCCTGTTACTCTAGGTTTATATCCGTACATATAAGCCATGTCATACAAATTATTTGGTTGACGGGCGTATTGTAAGTAATTTTCTTGTATTTGGTTATCTAAATAAAAGGATAAAACATCCCCAACATAAGCTGCTTGTTCTATAAACATCATACCTGGTGATGTTGGTGAAAAGTCTGTATATGTTGTTGGGAAATAAGTTTGTGTATAGTTAATCAATTGATTCCTATACGATGAAAAATCCTTATTTATATAATTTATATCTCTATTAACTGCCATTATGCGAAGTTTAGGTTTAGTTCATCTGATATGTTTGTATTCCTTACAGAATAAAAGATGTTAACTGTTATATTATTATTGTCAGTATTATCAGTATTACTAATACCACCATCAACATTTAATTCTTCTAGGATCACATTCGGGAATTCTGTTGCTATTTTTCTTGATACATCTTCTATTAAATAATCAATATTTTCACTTGATATTTGTTGAAATATAAATTCTCTTAACCCTCCACCAAAAGATGGATTACCTGGTCTTTCACCGGGATTTGTTAAAAAATAATTAATCAAATTGTTCTTAATAGATTCCGCTGTTGTGTAATTAGGAGTAAATACCCCACCTTCACTAAAAGGTAAATTAACACCTATTCCCCTATCAGGAATGGTGTCATTAGGAAATTGTTGTACTGCTCCAAATGCCATATTCTATTATTTATTGTTTCATTAAACCCATAATCTGGTCCATACTAACATTTCCTGTTGGTAAACTACCATTTACATTATCTCCACCTCCTGCTGGTACAGCCATTGGAACGTCTGCTGATGTTGCTGTCATTGTTCCGTTTGCTCCAGGTCTCATACCGTCTAAAACACTCATCATGTTTTCTCTTAATTTTAATTTATCAGTTTCCTGTAAAGGTGCTGATGCTATTGGATTCATTGGACTAGGTGTTCCTACATTTGTATTAGTTGTATTAGGTATACCCATACTATTTTCGTAAACTGTTGCTCTAGGAGAACGTACAGCTTCCATAAGGATATCTTTCATTTCCTCCTGGATTGCCTCTTTTACGGCATCTTTCACTGTTTTTTTTAATTCACTTAGTTTCATTATGTTATTATTTAATTATAAATATTGGATTAATCTGCTTTTAACTTCTTTTGTACTATATAGAACGATAATTCGTCAATTAATATTTGATCTGCGGCACTAAATGATGGTTCTCCTTTTAATATTACTACCCCTTGTGAATTAGTTGCTGTAGCATATCTTCTATAATAACCATCTACGGCATTAGTTGTGTCTTCAACTACTCCCATTGTAAACCCATTTACTATTTTTAATAGTGGTTCACCTTGGTCTGTATTTTCATCTTGTAATTTTAATAATTCATCATTAATTTCTTCCATAGTCAAATCACTAGGTATAGTACATGCACCTATTAAGGCATCTATTCTTTTAAGGTATCTTAATATTATTATTAGTGAAATTATTAAAAATACTAATGATATCAAAAGAGCCTTTTTAAGTTCTTTATTTATATTAGCAAATATTTCAAATTTTTCTTTTATATCTTCTAATAATGCAACTAAACTATAAGGAACACCTACACCTGGAGGTACGGCTGTTGGAAAAGCTAATGAGCTAATTTGTATCTTACCTGATTTGAATAGTGTGGTTAAGTATAAAAATATCCCGACTAGAACTGTATTTGCTACTATTACAATCCATATTTGATTAAGTTGTCTTACAATTGAATTTCTTTTTTTAATAGCCATTCTTAGTAAAGCGTCATTAGGACACCTGCCTTGAGCTACCTCTTCACGTACATTAGCTGCTGCTATTTTAGTTATACCAAATATGATTAGTAAACTAATAGCTAATGGGAATAATTTATTCTGAACTACAGATGCAAATTTTAACACTTGTGCTTTTACGGCCAATAAACTTATTTCTACAACACCCAAAGCTAAAGTTGATACCTTAGCAATAGCTTTATTTGCTTCGGCTTTTAATTGTCTTGATGCTACTTCAGCTGCATCATCTATATTAATTAGAGGTTTTATAGGTAATTCCTGTAGTACTTCATTATCCCCTGTTACTAATGTTTGGTAATCCGGAGCAAATTCTTCTTTTTCATATAACACAATTGGTTTTACTAATATAGTATCACCTAAACTTGGTAAAGTAGGCACACCAAACCTAAATTCATATTTCCCTTCCTCATCAGTTTTTATTTCTGGTGGAGTTGCTTCACTGTCCCAAACATATTCTTTATATTCTTCTTCAACTTCAATTTTCTTAACTTTACCTAAAATATTTTTATCGCCACTAGGATCATCAATTTTTACTTTCCTTGTTTTTGTCTCTAATACCATTGGGTATAAAGCTAACATTGGTTTTACTTCTACACCAGCAGCCGGTTCATTAGTATCTTTATTATATATCCTACCTTTAGTAGTAAATGTTTTTATTACTGGCGTGTTTTCCTTAACTAATTCTCGTACTGCTTTAGCATCTTCGACTAATGCCTTAGCATCTTCGACTCCTGATTTTTCAGCTAACTTGGTTACTATACCTTTTCCTGCCGGTGAAGTTAGGAATGCTGTTGCTGATGCTATAAGTGTTTCTTGTAAGTTAGTTTCAGCCATTTTAAGAAGTTTTTACCCTTTTAGATTTAAATGATTCAATTGAGTCTTTTATAGGTCGAACTACATCAAGCGCTAATCGAGCTGCTGCACCTGCTGCGGGTGTCATAGGTTCATTTGATAAAGCCATGAATACCGCATCTATTGTATCTAATAATACTTCAAAGTCACCTAAAAATTTATCTCCTAATATTACGGATTCTGTTGCTTTTTGTTTACCTAAACTTACAATACCATTAGGTGCTATTACATTTATATTTTTTAATTGTGATTTTATAGCTAAATCTTGAAGTGATTCTAATACTATTGATTTTTGAGCAGACATTAAAATACTATCTGTTGTAGTATTAAATAATAGTCTACCTGAATTTAGTACCACTTGAGGGGCATTATATGCCTTAGGTGATATAGGTGTATTTTTTATGGTATTTGAAAATGGAACAGTTGAAGCTTGAGCTTCTTCTCTATTTGAAACCGCAACTTCAATTGGAATTTGTTGTGTAGAAGTTAAATATACTGATGCTAAATCTTCATTTATGTTTTCGGTTACTGGGACCCAACCTTCAGAACTAGCTGATGGAGATTGTCCATTTCTTAAAATTGTTATTGGGCTCCCATTGTCTCCTGAGTTAGACCAATTATTTTTTATTGACCCTGCTATTTTAGATGTATTACCTAATCTAAGGCTATTACCAAATCTTCCTTCAAATATATTATCTCCTGCAAATGGAATTATTGGGTGTATATTTGGTCTTTCAATAAAAGTGCCACCACTAGTACCATTTAAACTCAATGGTGTTACTTTTTGAGTAGTTTTTCTTGAATTACCTGCTTCAATTTGCTGGTAATCTTTCATAGTTGATGGAGATGACTGACCATTATTGCTAGAAAACATATCTGGAAATTGATTTGAATGTTGACTATTCCACATTGATACAGATGATATATAGTAAAGGCTATGCTTTCCTGTAAAGGAATCTTGATTTGGTCCTTGAAATATTAGTACTGTTTCATTTACTAACGGAAAATTTTTTAAAAAAGGAAATAAAGGTTTTGCTATGTTTGAAAGATTATTATTAGGAACATTATCTTGTTTTGTAGGAACATTAAATAGTTGAAATTTAATTGTCCCAATACCAGGCCATTTCCCACTAGTATCATACATACCAGAATTAGAATTTAAAGAAATATCTGTAACCCTAGCGGATTGCATTTTCAATTTTAATTTCTCAATATCTGTTGGAGGAGTAAATTCTGTACCTGCACTATTAGGTCCATTAAATACTGCTGATAATGCATCAATTATAGCCATTACTTTTCTTTTTTATCAGGGAAATCTGCATTTAGTTTATCTAGTTCTGCTAGTAATTCTTCTTTTTCTGCATCTGATATACCTAATTCGTCTCCTGATCCGGTATTATTGACTGCTCTTTGAATTATAGTTGCCATTTTAATTAATTGCTCATCATTACGAACGCCAATTTCAAGGTATTCTTTAATTAATGGTACAATTAAGGTAGCGTCGCCTATATCAGCAATTAAGGGTTTCAATTCAGAAATTAACCCCGATATTTGTGTTTCTTTTTTCTTTTGGTTATCGTAAATCTCGCTTAATATGTCGGAGAATTTCTTTTTACCAAATATTACGTTGTCTAATACTCCCATAATGTTTTATTATAAATATGGATATAGGATAAGTGTTAAAACTTACACCAACCATTTTCTAAGAAGAAAACATATTGAGATTTAAATATATCGTGTAGTTTATCTGCTATCTTGGTTATCTTTGGCGTCTTTACATCAACCATCTCACGGATGTATATATAAAGTGCCTTTTTATTAAATACTTCTATAGTTTCCCTCTTTCTAAATAATTCAAGTATAGCATCTGCTATCTGAGCATCATTCTTCTTGGGAAATAATTCAAATATATTTTCTGTAGTATGAACTAGAAATAATTCAATGTATTCGCTTAATTCATCTTTTTCTTTAGCATAGTCTCCTTGTTCATATACATAAGTTGATGTATCCTTAGTTAAAACATCAACATCTACCTTCTTAATTTTCTTGGTATAATTCTTAGTGTTATATAATATTAACCAACGTTTTACTATCGTACCAAAATACGAGTAAGCTTTAGCTCCTCGTGTTGGGTCAAATAGGTGAATTTTTGATAGTAGGAATGTTATTATCTCATGTTGGAGATGCTCTAAATTGCTTACCTCTGTATGGTAGAATTTAAAGGTATGAATAATATTCTCGGTGAGCTTAAAATAAGGATAATGAATATGCTTAGCATATATATCACTCCTCATCTTAGAACACTCTGTGTTATTGTAAAGAACTATAGCGTCCTCCGTATCTTGAGTAAAATAATTTTTACTCTTCTTTCTTCTCTTTTTAACCATTAGTTGATTTTAAACCTCGTGATACCTTCTTGTATTACCTTTATTTGTCCAAAAAACCAACCAATTTCATCATCACTTTCAAACGTACCTTTTTCGTCTATTTTCTTTAAACGTTCGTCTGCAATATCAATTTGTTTATTAAATTCTGCTATATATGAATCATACTGAACAATAATATCCTCGTATTTTTCACTCTTGCGTAGTAAATTAAACGTTGCGTATCCTAAAACTGCAACTGCTATACCTAATATTATTATTGCTATTTCCATAATTATAAACTATCTAACATATTTTTCAAACCTGGGCTTGATATTGTATTAAGTGCCTTTGACTTAGTACTCTTATTTGTCGACAATGTATAACTTTTCTTTGGCGTAGCCACGCTATTCTTAGAGAACTTTGGAAGCCATTCTATTTCAAATTCAATACGTGCTGCCATCATATCAGCTTGATGCAAAACAAATGGTAATGATGTGCGAGGTTTTTGTTCTGGCATGAAGGCTTTTAAATATTTTGTATTTGCGTCATCATATAAACCATCATGAGTCTGGATAGCTACCATTTCATTAAAGGTATAAGTTATACCATGTTCCTGAAGTAAAAATAACCCACGATCTGGAACAGATGCAAATGCTAATTTCTTATTAAACATATAATCTTCACCTAATTTATCTTGTCTCCATTTATCAGTTTGGGGGATATAAGCTTCATGTTCTGAATCGCCCATTTTACCTAAGTCATGATTAATAGCTGAAAATACTAATTCTTCAATAGTAAATGTAGAAGTGTCCATTCCAAATTGATCCCAAACACCATACATTTTTAAGGATGCGTCAACAACTCTATTTACATGATCAACATATCCACCAGGGAATGCTGAATGGTATTCTTTCTTATGTGATGCAGGCATTAATATTATTCGTTCTTCATATTTTTTATAGAAGTCTAATAATTTTTGTTTACGATCGCCTGTAATGTGATCACTAATGTTGTTGTTAAATGTTTCCCAATTCGACTGAAGTTGTTCTGCTGTCAATACCATAACTTTTATTTATTTATTATTAATGTAACGTTTTGTCCCTTTATCCCTTAACGCCTTTGTTTTTATTCCCATTTTTTCCCAAACCCTGTGTTTCCAATCTACGTAAGGAATTTTACATAGGCACGGAACTTTCAATATCTCTTTTAAATGTTCTAATTTTTAATAGCTTTGCACATTTTTCATATTCCTCTACATCCGGTCTTTGAAAATATTCTAGCGCTTCATTTAATGAGTTTACAAATGGTTTTGTTTTAAAATCCATAATTGCCTCTAAATGATTTCGATCCTCCATATCAATTGAAGATATATAAAACCAAGCACGATTAAATACAGTAAGTTCAGATGCTCTTCTAGTTTCATTAACATCATAATCTGGTTTTTCAGATTTAAGAAATTTTTCCAATTTCATATGAAATACATTATGATTAACGATTAGCTTCGTAAACATGCCTAATTTAGTAAATGGTTCTTCTAGTAAATTGTCATTCATAGTGATTAGTTCTTTGCCATTACCTTTCCCTTCAGGTTGTTCAAATAATTGAAACATTTTATCTTTATCTATCATCTTTTCCCTCCAAAATAAGCCGTGGCATGGCCTTCACTAATTAATAAATCATTTAAGTTTCTATCTCCAAAAAATATATTACCAAGACATCTACCATATTTCCCTACACCTTGTGATTCCAATATAAATGTATTATTATGCTTTTCAAACATATCTATAACAAAATCTTTTGCAGCTAGCCCTTTAGATTTTTCTTCTAAATCTCTTGTTCTACATTCAGGTGTATTTATACCAACTAATCTAATTCTTATAAACTTCCAGGTATCAAACCCTAAATCTACTGTGGCATCAACTGTATCACCATCTACTACTCTATCTAATTTTGCGTTATATGTGTACATAATATCTATTTATCATACATATTAAAAGATCTACAACTGACCCAGATCTACTTCAATTTTAAGTTTAATTGCTTCTAATTTAGCGTATTCAGCAACAACATCTTCTTGTTTTTCATTTGCTGGGTGGAATCTCCAATAATCTTCCATTATTGTTGTAATTGCTATTAAATCGTTAACTAATTCGATTTTTGGATCAAACTGTGGGGGTTGTTCGTCTGTAATATTCATATTATTAAGATTAGTTTTATTATAATTTTTCATAACTATTTATTTAAAGTTTTTACCTATTGTATTTATGGTCTCTTTGACCGTTTCTAAATTTATTTGAAAGAATTCTCTGTGTGAGTTAACGCGGTATTTTTTTAGTGCATGATGTACTTCGCCCTCCAATAGTTCGCCGTTAAAACACGCGTACGCCCATGCTACTTCGTATGGAAGCGGCACACCAGTCGCATTAGATATCTGTTTTGCTCGCTCATCTGGGGTAAGTTTAGTGTATCCTATTTTATAGAGTCCCGGTTGAGTTGGGTTTGATAAAACATAAACCCATTGATCACCTTCTCCTTTTTTAGAATAAATACCCTTTTCTCTAGCTGTATAATATGTAACATCTTCCCAACCCTCCCCTCTTTCCGAAGGAGATATGGTAAAATATTCTGCTGCCTTTACACTAGTATCGGAAAAATTCTCCTTTAATGGTATAAATCTAACTGCTTGTTCTTGTGTTAATCTTTTCATTAGTGTATGATTATATTAAATTCATTTTCAATTTCAACTCTTTCACCAATATCACTGTTAAATAGAGTTTTTGTCATAATTTTTAATGTATCCCCAACCATATTATTATCTAAATAGAACTGCTGTCTCGGGTTATAATTATATTTACTTCTAGTCCCTATTAAAGTCTCGGCATATGGGCATTCCCAACAAAAATTCTTCTGTATCTGATAACCAGCTATATTTAAAGGTGGTTGGATTTGTGCTAAATCCGTAAGAGTATACTCATTATTGCCAATTGGTATTATATTATTCCAATCTCCATTAGAAAACCAGCTTAATACTGAATAAATAGGTATAGAAAATGTTAATGATTCAAATGCTATCCAGTAATCTGAGTCATATATCGTCTCAATTAACGGGACACCATTAATAATATACTCATCTGATAATTGATCCAATTCACCTCTAATAGTAAAATATTTAGGACCATTAAATTCAATATGCCAGTAATTATTCACATCCTGATATGCATTTGGTTGAACTTGTTCATCAATATAAAATCTAGCATTACAGTCACCATCAATACATGGGTAGGGTTTTAACATCTCATCTGGGCTACATGCCCAGAAGAGACTTATTGTTAAAATATATATTAAATTTCTCATTATGATACTAATTTTAAAGCTTCACTAAACATTTTCTTGTTCACGTCCTGATCTTGCTTAAAATTCTTAATAACTCTAGCTTGACGAACTTTCCCTGATGGTGTTTTATATTGAAAATTACCTTCAATAATATTTTCTTGAATTCTGTTAAACACTTCCCAAAGCATCTCACCTTCATCCTTTTTACGTT
>TARA_B110000114_G_scaffold38337_1_pt1 | contig 27973 bp, 16 predicted proteins | sample TARA_B110000114 | Tara Oceans TARA_B110000114 (sample SAMEA4397311) | marine metagenome | biome: Polar Biome; feature: [SRF] surface water layer (ENVO:00010504); material: water (ENVO:00002006), including particulate matter (ENVO:01000060) such as... | depth 5 m
TGAAATTCAATTATCTAAGCCATTTTCATCCTATCAACTCTACTCCAGTGATTCACTAGTAAGTTCACCTGTCAATGGAAAAAATACTAAAATCATTTTAAACTATCAAACAGTTAAAAATGAAGAGATTATTTTAAAAACAGGCCTTTCAACAGCCAGTATAAAAGGGGCTAAGAAATCATTAACAATTGAAGCACCTCATTTTAATTTTGAGCGCTATCAACGTTCAGCCGATAGTTTATGGGAAAAAGAGTTACACAAAATTAATATTGAAACAAAAGACACAGATAAAAAACAGATTTTTTATACCATGTTATATCAGTCCATGTTGGCCCCCACTTTATTAAGCGACCTTAATGGCAATTACAAAGGGGCTAACGACAGTATAATGCATGCTTCAGGTTTTTCTAGATATGACACTTTTTCACTTTGGGATACTTACAGAGCGGCACACCCCTTATACACTGTTTTGCATCCAAATCGGGTATCAGATATGATAAATTCAATGTTGGCCCACTACAAAGAAACAGGACTGTTGCCTGTTTGGTCTATGTCGGGTAACGAAACTAACATGATGATTGGCTACCATGCGGTTCCTGTCTTGGTAGATGCCTATTTTAAGGGCATTAGAGGGTTTGACCCTATGTTAGCATATGAGGCTTGCAAAGCTAGTGCCAACGACTCAGGGCGACAGATAGATATTTATAAAAAATTAGGCTATGTGCCTGTAGAGGATCAACCTGAAAATTGGTCTGTTTCAAAAACATTAGAATATGCTTATGACGACTGGTGTATTGCTCAGTTTGCAAACGACTTAGGTTTTGAAAATGAGTACCAATACTTCATGAGACGCTCTGAAAATTGGCGAAATATATACGACTCTAAAAGTACATTTATGCGACCAAAGTTAGAAACAGGGGCATTTATAAAAGAGTTTGTCCCTAAAAACTACACGTCTTATTTTTGTGAAAGTAATGCCTGGCAATACCTTTGGTCTGTTCAGCATGATATTGAGGGATTAATAAGCGCTTTAAATGGAAAAGAATACGCGGAGAAAAAATTAGATAGCATGTTTAGCTTAACGCCCTTGCCAGAAGATAAATTACCTATTTTTAGCACAGGAATGATTGGACAGTATGCACATGGAAATGAGCCGAGTCATCATGTTGCCTATTTGTACAACTATGTAGATAAACCATGGAAAACACAAGAACTCATAAAAGAAATTTTAGAAACTCAATACCAAAACACACCTTCTGGTCTCTGTGGAAATGAAGACTGTGGACAGATGTCGTCATGGTATTTGTTTAGTTCTTTAGGGTTTTATCCGGTGAATCCTGCACAAGGAATTTATAGTATTGGATTTCCTATATTTGACAAAGCAGAAATTAATTTAGAAAATGGAAGTCGTTTTTCTATAATAGTTGAGAATAATTATAGCGGATATAGTTATATTGAATCAATGACATTAAATGGAAAAAAGCTAGAACGTAATTTCATCACACACAATGAGATTACTCAAGGAGGGACTTTAGTTTTTGTTAAAGGCAAGCTCCCTAATAAAACAATTAAAATGAGAAATGCCTTAACATCACAAATATATATAAATTAATAAATTATGTCTAATAGAAGAAATTTTATAAAAAAAGCCACTTTAGGGAGTGTGGGCATGACCACTGTAAGTTCTTGGTCTTCAGCCTTCACAGCAGACCCATCAATAACAGCTTCAAAAACACTTCAAAAACCTTTAATTATTTCGACATGGAATCACGGGCTTGAAGCCAATGCGGAGGCTTTGAATCAGTTAAATAATGGAAAAACGGCTCTAGATGCTATCGTATCTGGGGTTGGTATTTGTGAAGCGGATCCAGCCAATAAAAGTGTAGGCTATGGAGGTCTTCCTGATAGAGAAGGACATGTCACATTGGATGCCTGTATTATGGATCATAAAAGTAATTGTGGATCGGTCTCTTTTTTACAAGAAATAAAACACCCTATTGCGGTCGCCCAAAAAGTCCTAGAAAACACTCCGCATGTGATGTTAAGTGGAAAAGGTGCTCAAGATTTTGCGCTTTCTCAAGGATTTTTAAAAGAGAATTTATTAACGTCTGAGTCTAAAAAGGATTGGGAAGAGTGGCTAAAAAAATCAAAATACAAGCCGGTAATTAACATGGAAAACCACGACACCATTAGCATGCTTGTCTTAGATGAAAACGGTAATTTATCAGGGGGTTGTACAACGAGTGGTGCTGCTTGGAAAATGCACGGTCGGGTAGGAGATTCTCCTATTATAGGGGCTGGATTGTTTTTAGATAATGAAGTCGGAGCTGCTGCCGCTACAGGTTTGGGCGAAGCCGTTATTCGCACCGCTGGTAGCGCTATGGTGGTTGAGTTGATGCGTCAAGGAAAATCCCCTTTTGATGCTTGTAAAGAAATTGTGGAACGCATTTATGACAAACACAAAGACCATAGAGATATGGAGTATCTTCAGGTTGGATTTATTGCTGTTAATAAAAATGGTGACCACGGAGGTTATAGTTTAAGATCTGGATTTAATTATGCCGTTTGTGACCTTGAAAATGGCAACCGAATGGAGGACTCACAATTTAAAATGTCCTGGGGTAATTAAAAAATAAATATGATTAAATGTGTTTTTATGAAAATCACTAAACTTTTAGTTGGAATTAGTGTGTTAGTGTTCACATCGTGTAAAGAACAGGCTAACTTATCCAATCCACAACCCTCTAACTTACTAGATTATGTCAACCCATTAATGGGCACAGATTCTTCATTTGACTTATCAAATGGAAATACGTATCCTGCTATCGCCACGCCTTGGGCTATGAATTTCTGGACGCCACAAACCGCAAAAATGGGAGATGGTTGGGCGTATAAATATGACGATAATACTATAAGAGGTATTAAACAAACACACCAACCGAGTCCTTGGATTAATGACTACGCTGCTTTTTCGTTAATGGCAGTAACGGATGAGTTAAAGTTTAGTGAAGATGAGCGCGCCTCTCATTTTTCTCATAAAGCAGAGGTTGTGAAACCAAATTATTATAGCGTATATCTCGCTGATTATGATGTTACGGCTGAGGTCTCGCCCACGGAACGCGCGGCGCATTTTAGGTTTACATTTCCTGAAGCTGACTCGGCATATATAATGCTAGACGCCTTTTTTAAGGGATCGATGGTTACAATTATTCCAGATGAACGTAAAATAATTGGCTACTGTAGAAATAATAGTGGAGGGGTTCCAGAGAATTTTCATAATTATTTTGTAGCTGAATTTGATAAAGATTTTGAGCTCACACACACATGGGGTGATAAGTGGGTTTTAGCAGAAAATTCTGTAAATAGTAAAGGAGAACATGTAGGCGCTATTATTGGATTTAAAACTAAAAAAGGAGAACAAGTACATGTAAAAGTAGCCTCCTCTTTTATTAGTCATGAGCAAGCTGTGTTAAATTTAAAAACGGAAATTGGCACTGATACCTTTGAGCAAACAAAAGAAAAAGCGAGGCGAGCATGGGAAACTGAACTGAAACGAATTGTTATTGAAGATGACAATATAGATAATATCAGGACCTTTTATTCTTGTTTGTACAGAGTGTTATTGTTTCCTAGAAAGTTTTATGAATATGATACTGAGGGAAATATAATGCATTACAGCCCATATAATGGAAAAGTTTTACCAGGTTATATGTTTACGGATAACGGCTTTTGGGATACGTTTAGAGCTGTGTTTCCATTTTTTAACATGATGTATCCTGAGTTGAACAGCAATATAATGGAAGGCTTAGCAAACACCTATAAAGAATCCGGATGGCTACCAGAATGGGCTAGTCCAGGGCATAGAGATTGTATGGTAGGTTCAAATTCGGCAACGATCATTGCAGATGCTTTTTTGAAAGGAAATATGGCAGAAAAGGATGTGGAAATTCTTTTAGAAGCAGTCTTAAAAAATGCAACTGAGACTAATGGTCGTCCTGTAAATTCGGTAGGAAGAGCAGGAGTCGACTATTACAACACCCTTGGGTATGTACCTTATAATGTGGGGATTAATGAAAATGCAGCCCGAACTTTAGAGTATGCTTTTGCCGATTTTACCATTGCAAAAATGGCAAATAAACTAGGGGATATTGAGTTGTATGATACTTATATAAAAAAGTCTCTCAATTACAAAAACCTTTTTGATGCTTCTACAAATTTAATGCGGGGTAAAAATGAAGACGGAAATTTTCAAACCCCTTTTAATCCTTTAAAATGGGGGGATGCTTTTACTGAGGGTAATAGTTTACATTATACCTGGTCTGTTTTTCATGACACACAAGGGTTGATTGATTTAATGGGAGGAAACAATTATTTTGTAGCTAAACTGGATGAAGTTTTTGAAATGCCTCCAGATTTTGATGCGTCCTATTACGGGTTTACGATTCATGAAATACGCGAAATGCAGATAGCTAATATGGGGAATTATGCACACGGAAATCAACCCATTCAGCATATGATTTATTTATACAACCACGCCAATGCATCATATAAAGCACAAGAAAAAGTGAGGGAAGTGCTTACGAAATTATACAGTGCAACCCCAGACGGCTATTGTGGCGATGAAGATAATGGGCAAACCTCTGCTTGGTATGTGTTTAGTAGTTTAGGATTTTACCCTGTAACTCCAAGCGTAAATGAATATGTTATTGGTAGCCCCTTATTTAAAAAGGCAACACTATCCTTGAAAAATGGAAATACATTTGATATTCTCACTACAGACAATTCCAAAGACCATGTTTTTATAGAATCTACGTCATTAAATGGTAAACCATGGAATAATAGCTTTATCAACTTTGAAGATATTCAATCAGGCGGATCTATAGAGTTTAATATGAGTGCTAAGCCAAATAAAAAATGGGCTAATGGTATGAAAAACACGCCTTATTCGTTGAGTAAAATAAAATAGAATGAAATATTTAAGAGGAATTATTGTAATAGTTGCAGTGTGTAATTTTATAGTTATTGAAGCGCAAACTCCTTTAGACTATGTAAATCCCTTTATTGGTACTTCAAATTTTGGGGCCACAAACCCAGGCGCTATCGCGCCTAGAGGGATGGTAAGCGTGTCGCCATTTAATGTTGCTGGTCCTCAAAACTTGCCTTTAGAAAAAGACAGTAGGTGGTTGTCTACTCCTTATGTATATGAAAACACATTTCTTAGTGGTTTTTCTCATGTAAATTTAAGCGGAGTTGGCTGTCCAGATTTAGGGGTTATTTTAATGATGCCCACTACTGGTGCTTTAGAAATAAATCATTTACAGTATGGGAGTACTTACAGCGATGAAGTTTCAAAAGCCGGCTATTATAGTACATACTTAAAAAAATATGATATAAAAGTAGAAACTACAGCCACAACAAGAACAGGTATCAGTAAATACATGTTTCCAAAAGGGAAATCAAACATATTATTAAATTTGGGTTTAGGACTCACCAACGAACAAGGCGCATCGTTGAAAGTAGTTTCTCCGACAGAAATAGAAGGCATGCGTAATGTAGGATCATTTTGCTACTACAAACCCAATGAGTCGTATCCAGTATATTTTGTGGCAAAATTCAGCAAACCGTCAAAAGAATTTGGAATATGGAAACAGACACCAAAACAAAAAGGAGTAGAAAGTGAATGGATGTCTTATAACGGAAAAACAAGAGTTTACAAAAACTACAGAAAGGAAGTTATTGGAGATAGTATTGGGGCTTATATGCGTTATGACTTTGAGGAACCGACACATGTTGAAGTGAAAGTTGCAGTCTCGTATGTAAGTATAGAAAACGCTCGAGAAAATCTAGAAAAAGAAACGAGTGGATTGTCTTTTGATGATGTGTATCAGCAAACGGCATTAAAATGGACTGATTTACTTTCAAAAATCTCAGTAGAGGGGGGTACTAAAGATGACAAAACTATTTTTTACACAGCCCTATATCACACCTTGATTCATCCAAATATACTTAATGATGTGAATGGTGAATATCCTAAAATGGAGACTAGAGAAACCCTAAAAACAGAGGGCACACGGTTCACGGTATTTTCTTTTTGGGATACCTACAGGAATTTACATTCATTGATGTCATTGGTATATCCTAAGCAACAATCAGATATGGTAAAAAGCATGCTGTCTGTTTATGATGAAAGCGGTTGGCTTCCAAAATGGGAATTGAATGCCACAGAAACGACCACGATGGTCGGCGATCCAGCCGGTATTATTATTGCTGACACCTACTTAAGAGGCATTCAAGATTTTGATGTAGAGAAAGCCTATGAAGCCATGACTAAAAGTGCAACACAATTAGAAAATAATGCGTTGAGACCAGGAATCAAAGAATATACAGAAAGAGGGTATTTAACCACAGCTTCCACTAAAAGTGGCTCCGTTTCTACGACTCAAGAATATAACATTACGGACTTTGCTATTGCACAATTAGCAAAAGCGCTGCATAAAAAAGAAGATGAGGTATTTTATAGAAAGCGATCTATTTCGTATAGAAACCTTTTTGATACCACGTTTAATTTATTAAGACCTAGAAATAAGGATACTTCATGGGTTAGCCCATTCAACCCTGAAACAGGGGCGAATTTCCAAAAGAATTTAGGGTTTATAGAAGGAAATTCATGGCAATATACTTTTATGGTAGCCCATGATGCCAAAGGATTGATAGCGTTAATGGGAGGTGAGAACGTATATTCTGATCAGCTACAGAAAGTTTTTGATTCGGGTCAGTTTGATATGGCCAATGAACCTGATATTGGGTACCCCTATTTATTCAATTATGTAACAGACCAAGAATGGCGCACTCAAAAAAAGGTATCAGAACTTATTAGTACCTATTTTAAAAATACGCCTGACGGATTACCAGGGAATGATGATACCGGAACCATGTCTGCATGGTTAATTTATAGTATGATGGGTATATATCCTATAAGCCCAGCTTCTCCGGTTTATACGCTCACAGCTCCCGTATTTGATAAAATCACCATTCAATTGGATGGTAGTTATTATGCCCAAACGCAGTTAGTGATTGAAAAAGAAGGCAAAGGAACTATTAAATACATTCAATTAGGCGATAAAACCCACAAAGGCTATCATATAAATCATAATGATTTAATTAAAGGAGTCAATTTAAAATTTATCTTAGAATAGGATAAAGAACAGACCATCTACTTTCTGTTTTTATTCATATCAACGAAATTAGGATCCAAAAAATTTTAGAAGCTTCTGCTCATCATTTAATTTTTTTGTATTCAAACTAATTAATTTATTCTGAACTTCAATGAGTTTCTTATTGGATAGACTGTATCCTGCTCTAGGGTTTATGTGTAAAGTTTTATATTTCGTAACTGTTGAAGAATTTTAATTTGTATCTGGTATTAAAAATAGTTCCCTTAAATACTCATTTTTTCAACCTCTGTCGATTAAAAAGAGTTATGTATCGAACTAATCATACTAAATACAAATACATTTTTAATTTCATATAAATTCCTGAACAATGAATAAAATAAAATTACATAAAGTAAAATTATGGCTTTATTTTATAATTCCTTTTTTGCTCGTATTGAGTATTAAAACAGGCAGGTTGTTATTTAATGAAAAAGAGGGTAATTACCAACCTCTAACAGAAAATGACCTAAAAACAAAGACCAGAATCCCCACTACAGTTGATTATATTTTTGATGTTAAACCAATTCTTTCAGACCGGTGCTACCTCTGTCATGGCCCAGATGAAGGCACACGTGAAGCTGGACTTCGATTAGATATAAAGGAAAATGCTTTCGGAGCTATTGGAATAGATTTAGATAGATATGCAATAATTCCTGGTAATATTGAAAAAAGTCAGTTGGTGTATCGAATTAACAATCCAGATTTGGAAAAAAGAATGCCACCAGTACATTCAAATTTAAGCTTATCGGATTATGAAAAACAAATATTAACAAAATGGGTTAAACAAGGAGCAGAATGGAAAGACCATTGGGCATTTGTAGCACCCCAAAAAGTGAAAGTTTCTGTGTCTTCAACTACAAATGGAAATGAAATTGACAACTTTATCATTAGTAAGCTACTTCAAAAAGGATTAAAACCTTCACAGAAAGCCAAAAAGGAAAAACTGATCAGACGTGTTTATTTCGATTTAATAGGATTACCTCCTACGCTAGAGGCAATTGATGATTTTGTTAACGATTCCGATCAAAGCGCCTATGAAAAAGTAGTGGATCAATTATTAGACTCTCAATCTTATGGTGAAAAAATGGCCTCAGAATGGTTAGATATCTCAAGATATGCAGATACGCATGGTTATCAAGATGATTTGGAAAGAATTATGTGGCCTTGGAGAGATTGGGTAATTTATGCGTTCAATAAAAATTTATCATATAATAAATTTATAAAATGGCAATTAGCAGGAGACCTCATTCCCGATGCAAATTTAGAACAAATAGTAGCTACTGGTTTTAATAGAAATCATAAAATAACACAAGAAGGAGGTGTGATTGATGAAGAATACCGAGTTGAATACGTGATGGATCGTGCAAATACTACCTCAAAATCTCTTATAGGGTTAACAATGGAATGCGCTAGATGTCATGATCATAAATATGACCCTATATCTCAGAAAGATTTTTATGGTTTTTATGCCTTCTTTAATCAAATTAAAGAAAAAGGAAGGATAGAATATAATGAAATACCAGAGCCAAACATTAAAATTACAGCTGCTGAAATAGAAAATGTATTGTCTTTTGTTAAAATGCCTGACTCCATAAAAGAAGTGAAATTAATGGTCATGAAAGAAGAGGAGAATTTTAAAAGAAAAACCTATGTTTTAAACAGAGGTACTTATGATAATCCTACTGAAGAAGTTAAGTTTGGAGCTCCTGCTGCAGTATTGCCATTTTCTAGTAGGTTTAAACCAAACAGATTAGGTCTCGTTGAATGGCTTTTTGATGACAAGAATCCACTTACTTCGAGAGTAGCAGTGAATAGATTATGGCAACAAATGTTTGGAAGGGGTATTGTATCTACTAGTGCCGATTTTGGAAACCAAGGCGATTTGCCATCACATCCTGAATTACTGGATTGGCTATCAGTTACTTTTAAAGAAGAAGGCTGGGATATAAAAAAAATGTTAAAAAAGATCGCTATGTCTAATACCTATCAACAAAGTTCAGTGGTGACGCCAGAATTATTGGAAATAGATCCCGAAAATAAATATTTAGCTAGAAGTTCAAGAAATAAATTAACGGCAGAAATGATTCGCGACAATGCCCTTGCAGTAAGTGGATTGTTAGTTCATAAAATAGGAGGGCCTAGTGTAAAACCTTACCAGCCAGAAGGATTATGGGCAGAAACCACCTCTGGGCAAGGATTAACCAATTACATACTAGATACTGGTGAAAACTTGTATCGCCGAAGTTTATATACTTTTTGGAAACGAACGGTCCCTCCTCCTGCGATGACCACTTTTGATGCTGCTAGTAGGGACGATTGTACGGTTAAACGTCAAAAAACAAGTACGCCATTGCAAGCCTTAGTGATGTTAAATGACCCACAATTATTGAAAGCGTCAAAAACATTGGCAATCAGTTTATTACGAAAAACGATGACGGATGAAGAACGTATCATTACGGTCTTTAGAAAAATTACGTCTCGAAAACCAGAGGGTTCAGAATTAGAGAATTTAATAGCTTTTTTAGAAATGTCTGAAAGTAATTTTATTCCTATGAAAATGAAAATAACTAATCCTGATGAATCAGGGTTAGTCCCTAAAAAAGTTCATGGACTAACAGTTTTGGTAAGTTTAGTTTTTAATTTAGATGAAGCAATTGTAAAAGGATAACACTATGGACGAACATTTAAAACATCATTTAAATAACAATCGAAGACATTTTTTAAAAAAAATAGGACTTGGAATTGGAGGAATGGCTGTCGCTTCAATGCTAGATCCTTTGAATTTGTTTTCCAAAGAGGCAATGCTAGATCCAAGTAAATTAAATTTACCGCACTTTGCACCAAAAGCTAAACGTATTATCTATTTGTTTCAAAGTGGAGGCCCCTCCCAATTAGATCTTTTTGATTATAAACCAATGCTAAATAAAATGCGCGGGCAAGAACTTCCCGATTCTATTCGAAAAGGCCAGCGATTAACTGGGATGACTTCTGGTCAATCTAATTTTCCATTGGTTGGTAGTAATTTTAATTTTAAGCAATATGGAGACTCCAGAGCTTGGGTTAGCGATCTTATGCCCTATACAGCAAAAATAGTTGATGAGTTATGTTTTGTTAAATCAATGCATACAGAAGCCATAAACCATGATCCTGCAATTACATTTTTTCAAACGGGTTCTCAACAGTCTGGCAGACCAAGTATTGGCTCTTGGATGAGTTATGGTCTTGGGAGTTTAAACGAGAATTTACCAGCATTTTCGGTACTATTATCAAGAGGTACAGGAAGACCTTTTAGTCAACCTTTATATTCTCGTTTATGGGGCAATGGGTTTTTAAGCTCTCTACACCAAGGTGTTCAATTTAGATCGGGAAAAGACCCTGTATTGTATTTAAAAGACCCAGAGGGCATGTCTAGAAACGAACGAAGAAGAATGCTAGACCACATAAGTGAATTAAATCATAAGCAAGAAAAAGAATATGGAGATCCAGAAATAAATAGTAGAATTGCACAATATGAAATGGCATACAGAATGCAAACTTCTGTGCCAGAGACCATGAGTATAGATAAAGAACCTGATCATATCATTCAAATGTATGGCCCAGACTCTATGGTTCCTGGTACTTATGCCGCCAATTGTTTGTTAGCGAGACGATTAGTTGAGAAAGATGTTAGATTTGTACAACTCTATCATATGGGATGGGACCAGCACGAAAATTTACCGAGTCAGATTGAAAAACAAGCCAAAGATGTAGACCAAGCGACAGCTGCTTTAATAATGGATTTAAAACAACGTGGTTTATTGGACGATACGCTTGTTATTTGGGGAGGCGAGTTTGGCAGAACCAATTACAGTCAAGGTACTTTAACAGACACGAATTATGGAAGAGATCATCATCCAAGATGCTTTACAATGTTTATGGCTGGTGCTGGAATAAAACCGGGATTTACCTATGGAGAAACGGATGACTTTGGCTATAATATTGTTAAAGACCCTATGCATGTTCACGATTTACAGGCCACACTAATGCATCTGTCTGGAATAGATCACACCAAATTCACATACAAACACCAAGGGAGAAGATATAGACTAACCGATATAGCGGGGAATGTAAACCATAGTATTTTATCTTAACAAAAGTTATGAAACGGAGAAAATTCTTAAAAAATACAGCATTAACATCTCTTGGTATTTTAACAAGTTCCATATATGGTAGTGCTTTTAATTTTGAGAACCATACGGATGTAATTATAGGTCATAATTCACATCGGTATAAAGTTGATATGAATTGGGGGAATTTAAATCCCTTACACGTTCCTGTTAAAGATTGCCATGAAATGGTACTAGATTCCAAAGGACGTATTGTGTTGTTAACCAATCACACAAAAAATAACATTATTATTTATGATAAATCAGGGCGCTTAATAAAAACCTGGGGAAACGCTTACCCTGGCGGACATGGACTTACCCTTGTCAAGGAAAATGGTGAAGATTTTTTATTGATTACTGATTATGAACGCCATCAAGTTATTAAAACAACGATAGATGGAAACGTAATTTTCGAAATTGATTACCCCGCTGAAACGGGACTGTATGCATCAAAAGAAGAATTTAAACCAACAGAAACTGTTGCACTCCCTAATGGTGATTTTTATGTAGCAGATGGATACGGGAATCAATATATTATACATTATAACCATAAAGGAGAATTGCTTAATATCTTTGGAGGCAGAGGCACTAAAGAATCCCAATTTTTAAATGCGCATGGGATTTGTTTGGATGATAGAAATCCTTTAGAACCTTGTTTACTTATTTCTGCTCGGGAGCAAAATGTTCTAAAACGATTTAGTTTGGATGGCCGTTATTTGTCGTCTGTGCCTGTTCCTGGAGCTCTTATTTGTAGACCTGTAATTCATAATAATAACATCTATTTCGCAGTTTTAAAATCTAAGAAATCGGGAAATTCTGATTCAGGATTCTTGCTTATTATGGATGAAAATAATAAGGTGGTTTCCTGTCCAGGAGCCACGTCTCCTGAGTATGAGAAAGGTGTATTAAATGAGCTATATCAAAGCATTCGTCTTTTTCAATATCCTCATGATGTTTGCATTGATGAAGATGACAGTATATATGTTGCACAATGGAATTCTGGTAATACCTATCCCATAAAACTAGTAAGGGTATGAGAAATTTAATATTATTGGGGTGTTTGTTGTTCTTTTTTGGATGTAATCAGAGAATAAAAAGTAAACTTTTACAACAACAGACTGTTCAATTAGTGAAGCCAAGACTCACTGTGTCTAATCTAATTATTGATTCTTCAGTGGTTGTTGCGGCAGAATTAAAAATGAAGGATGTAAAAATTTATTTGACCTCTGATGGAAGTGAGCCAAATGAGAATTCAAAATTATATAAGCAGCAACTAGAAATCACAGTCCCTGGAATTTATAAGTTTAAAGCATTTCATCCCGAATGGAAGGTAAGTGAAACTGAGATCGTTGAATTTATAAAAAAAGGAAAGTCTGTTGATACAATTATTTGGGAAACCAAGCCTCATGAAAAATATCAAGGTCAAGGCCTAAACACACTTGTAAATAATTCGAAGGCAATGGTTAATTTTAAGGATCCAGAATGGATGGGTTTTGATGCTACGGCCAAGGCAAAAATTGTTTTTGAAGACATGACTGATATAAAATCTTTTGATATTGGATATTTGAATGATCCTGCTTCCTGGATTTTTCCACCAGAAAAAATCAGCGTTTTAGTCTCTTATGATGGCGCTCTTTTTGTTGAAAAAGAAAAACGAAATATAGCCTCATTAAAACAAACTATAGATCAAAGGATGGAGACTATTTCTATACCTATTAATGAAAAAATTAGAGCCATAAAAGTTGAGGTTAAAAATATTGAAATAATTCCCTCATGGCATGAAGGTGCTGGTAGTAGTGCCTGGCTTTTTATGGATGAATGGGTTTTTAATTAGTGAACGATAAAAATGATGAAAAAAATAACATTTTTTATAGTGATGATATCTTTTCATTTGGATGTTTTTTCATATAACACAAATCCAGAAGAAATGTCAAGATTGGTTCTGTTTTTGGGAAGGTTTCATCCACTTATTGTCCACCTTCCAATAGGAGCCCTAATCATTACTTTTTATTTGGATATTGTTGGTAGAATTCGAAAAAATTATCAAAGGAAAATGATTGAGCATGCCTTAGGTTTCTCTTCTGTGTTTTCTATATTAGCTTGCGTCTTGGGGTATTTTATTTCCTTAGAGGGCGGCTACGATACTGACCATCTGGACACTCATTTTTGGACCGGAATAAGTGCTGCATCACTTATTACCATACTCTTTGTTATACGTAAATCGTCTCATAAAAAATCCAATAAAATATTTTTACCATTTTTCGTACTGACCCTAATTGGTTTGTGTGTAGCGGGGCATTTTGGAAGTGTTTTAACTCATGGAGATAATTTTATCACAGAGTATGCAAGTGCACTTCCAAAACAAAAACTAATAACTCAGGTTGATAGCCTTCAATTTTATAATGATGTCATTCACAAAATATTGGACGATAAATGTATACAATGTCATAATTCTACTAAGAAAAAAGGAGAGTTATCTCTTAGTTCAAAAGAAATGCTTTTAAAAGGAGGCAAAAACGGAAAAATTGCACACATAAATGATGCCATAAGCTCCTCCATTTATACCAATGCATTGTTGCCCCTAGAGGATGATTTACACATGCCCCCAGAAGGGAAGCCACAACTAACAAAACACGAACTTTGGCTCATTAACTATTGGATAAATAATGGATTGGATTTTGAATCTAATATAATTCAAATTAAGAGTAATGACACCTTAAATACATTATTGAAAAAGTATTTGATTTTTGAAAAATCAACGATTCCATTTGCGGATCAAAGTGATATTTTAAAACTACAGAATGCTAAATTTAATGTGTATCGCTTGGTTCCCAATAAACCTGAGTTAAGTGTGAAATACCTAGGTAGTAATTTGCAAATAAAAGACTTTAAACTGCTTCTTAACATAAAAAAACAAATCGTAGAACTAGATTTAAGTAATTCAAATACAACGGATGAAAAGACAAATATTCTGGCAAAATTAAAAAACCTTCAAAAAATCCGATTAGATAATACGTTAATTACGGACACTACTCTGAAGCATTTGGCAGATTTAAGCGCCTTAAAATCCTTGAATATTCACAATACGATGATTACTAATACGGGCTTAGAACAACTGCTCTCAACTGTAACGCCTCAAAATATTTATAGTTGGAATACTAAAGTAGAGACTGATTTCGCCAAAACATTGGAGCTAAAACATAAAGTAACTATAAGTAATGGTGTTTTTGAGGGTTTTATTGAAAAGGTAGCGTTAAGGGCTCCAACCTTAATGACTAAAAAAACACTATTTGAAGATACGATTAGTGTTAGGTTGCAAACAAAAATGAAAGATGTTACCATAAGGTATACATTAAATAGTAATGAGCCTGATGTTAATTCTCCAATATATTTGCAACCCATCGTTTTAAAAGAAAATACCACCGTTAAATACAAAGCTTATAAAAAAGATTGGTATCCAAGCCTAACTTTTACCAAGGACTTTGTAAAAGCGGCAATTAAAATTAACAATTATACGATTGTTGAAGAGCCGGATACGAGATATCCTAGATCAAGTAAATTATTTGATTTTGAAGAAGGAACTATTAATTTTAAAGACGGAAAATGGACGGGGTTCAACGGTAATGATATTGTAGTTATTATAGATATGGAGGTGCAAACCACAGTAGAAAAAGTTTCTGTAAGCTGTTTAGAACAATTTAAAGATTATATATTATTCCCAAAAAAACTAGTGATATATTCTGCCATCACAAAAGCAGCAAAATTTAAAAAATTAGGAGAATTAAAAATTAATAGCCTTGGCGTTGGTTCAGTAGGAATATTAAAACGATTCACGTTGGATTTTCCAAAAACCAAAGCTCAATACTTTAAACTAATTGTTGAAAATCACGGACCATTACCAGCATCACATCCAGCAGCTGGAGAAAAGTCTTGGCTGTTTGTAGATGAAATTACAATTCAATAATTAAGAACCTATAGAAATGAATGAAATAAGTGTGTATGACAGCTTTAGAAAATAATTACTTAATGATGTCCCTACCGACAGTTGTGAAGTGACAAGTAAAACAATAATTAAAAATGGTTTATTTAAACAAGGTAACGTCTTTTAAGAATTTTGTAGTACTTACATTGTGTGTATTTATGTACGCAAATGCTTTTGCGCAAGAAAAAGTGGTCCTATCCAAAGAACAACGATTAGAATGGTTCAAAGATGCAAAATTAGGAATTTTTATTCATTGGGGAATTTACGCTGTCAATGGAATTGATGAATCTTGGTCTTTCCATAACGGATACATTTCGCATCGCGATTATATGAAACAATTAGAGGGGTTTAATGCTAAAAATTATGATCCTAAATTATGGGCAAAACTCATCAAAGAAAGCGGCGCAAAATACGCAACCATTACAACCAAACACCACGACGGTGTTGCTTTGTGGGACACAAAATTGAGCGACCTTAATACCGTTGATAAAACAAAAGCAAAAAAAGACCTCATAAAACCTTTTGTAAAATCATTACGACTAGAAGGTCTTAAAGTGGGACTTTATTATTCTTTATTGGATTGGTCTCATCAAGATTACCCCAATTTTTTAAGAAATAAAAAACGATATATTAATGATGAAAAGCGGTGGGCTAAATTCAGTAAATTTAATCATGGTCAATTAAAGGAATTGACACAATTTGAACCCGATTTATATTGGTTTGATGGGGATTGGGAACAGTCAGCAGAAAAATGGAAAGCAAAAGAAATTAGAGACATGCTTTTAAAAGAAAATCCAAAAACGATATTCAACTCAAGATTACAAGGCTTTGGCGATTATGCCACCCCAGAACAAGGTCTGCCAATTAGTAAACCTGAAAATTACTATTGGGAGTTGTGTATGACCATGAATAATTCTTGGGGATATCAATCCAATGACAAAGACTATAAGTCGATCAATCAAATCATAAGAATTTTGGTAGATTGTATCAGCATGGGAGGTAACTTATTGTTAGATATAGGACCTAAAGCAGATGGTAGTATACCAGATGAACAGCGCACCATTTTAAAAGGCTTAGGGAGGTGGACTCAAAAGCATAAAGAGGCCATTTACGGAACCCGTTCAGGAATACCACATGGCCATTTTAATGGATATACAGCGCTGTCAAAAGATAAAAAGACATTGTACTTATATCTAGATAATAAACCAAATGGTCCATTAGTAATTAAAGGACTCAAAAATCAGATTAATAGAATATGGGTCGTAGGAAATGGTACAAAATTAACACATGAAGTTAAAGGAAAACAATATTGGAATAAAGTACCAGGCTTATTGTATGTTAATGTACCAGATGACGTTCATGATAAAGATGTAACAATTATTGCTTTACTTCTTGAGGGAGAAGTAGACTTATACAGAGAAGAAGGTCAAAAAATAGAAAGTAATTAAATATTTAATGATAAAAGTTCACTTTTATTTACAAGGTACATAATGTGCACTGTTAAAGCATATTTGAACCTTTATTTTAGCTCGAATTAGATTTATAAAGAGTACTAGTTACCTGTATGTATTGATGTTAAAAAAAGTAAAAATCTAGATGGTGAAGAAGTTGTCCAACTATGTGCTAATGATGTATTAGTAGGATGACCACCCCAAAGAAAACCCTTAAGGGATTTAAAAGAATCGCTATAAAAAAAGGCGAAATTAAAAAATCATATTTGTGTTGTCAGCCCAAGAATTAGTTATTTGGAATAGAGAAATAAAACGAATTGTTGAGTCGGTCGTATTTGAAAAGATGGCAGGAGAAAACTCTGTGAATTTACAAAAAATAGAATTCGAGGTCACTCAATTATGAAGCGGTTTTAATAGAGAATAGAGTGAAAGAATAGAGATAATTATTAAAAAAAAGGAAATGAATTATTTTAAACTCAAAAACCTGATCCCTGCTCTACAGCAGAAGTCTAGTTTATTAATTTTTATTATAGTATTAATTTCGTGTAGTAAAAATAACAAGTTGGAACTCAACAGTAATGGTGTTTCAAATTATGAGATTGTTTTATTGGATTCTAAAACTAAGCATGGTTATGAATCTGCAGAAATCTTACAAACCTATCTTCAAAAGATATCTGGAATAAAGTTAAATATTGTCGATGAAAATCATCAAAAAGCAAATAAACATAAAATATATATTGAGAATGATTTAGATAATATTTTATCTGAACATCAAATTAAAATAACATCAAAAAACAACAATTTAATTATTTCTGGAGGTTCAGAAGAAGCGCTTAGAAATGCAGTTTACGAATTTTTAGAAGTATATTTAGGTTGTAAATGGTATGCTCCAAACGTGGAATACGTACCGAACTCCAAATCAATAACAATTGCTTCTAATATCAACTACTCATATACCCCTGAAATTACCACAAGAACGGTCCACTCCCGATTGTTTTATGAAGACGAAACTTTCGCAGGAAAACATAAAGTAACTACAAAAGCGTTTCCTTATTATGTGCCTTCTGCAAGGGTGCATACGTTTAATAAATTTATTCCAGAAGAAAAATTTTATAAATCACACCCTGAATATTTCGCTTTACGAGGAGATCAACGCTTACCCACACAATTATGTTTAACAAACAATGAGGTTACCAAAATCGTAAAAGACTCTGTACAAGCTTTATTTAATAGGCATCCCGAAGCATTGGTTATTTCAGTAAGCAGTAACGATAATACTCAATACTGCGAATGTGATAACTGTAAAAAAATAGATAAACAAGAAGAAAGCCACGCCGGAACCATGATTCGATTTGTTAACAAAATAGCGGATTCTTTTCCAGACAAAACAATTTCAACCCTGGCGTATCAATATACACGGAAACCATGCAAAACAAAGCCTAAAGAAAATGTTTTAATTACATTATGCTCAATAGAATGCGACCGTAGTGCTCCAATTGAAGAAAAGTGTTTAGAGTTTGCAGAAGATTTAAAAGGCTGGAAAGAATTAACTGAAAATATCCGTATTTGGGATTATACAACTCAATTCACAAACTTCTTAGCGCCCTTTCCTAATCTGCATACACTGCAGCCTAATATTCAGTTTTTTAGAAATAACAATGCCCAATGGGTTTTTGAGCAACATAGTAATAATCCTAGTGAGTTATTTGAGCTACGCTCATATGTGATGGCAAAATTATTATGGAAGCCAGATAGTAATATTGAAGACTTAATTACTGAATTCACTAACGGGTATTATAAGGAAGGTGGAATTTATATCAAAAAATATGTAGATCTAATTCATTCTAAAATAAAAGAGGATGATGATTTTTTCTTATTTCTTTATGGGGATCCTTCTCAAGCCTTTAAGTCTTATTTAAGCCCCGAGTTATTAACTAGCTATAGTGCTTTTTTTAATGAAGCAGAAAAAGCAGTCGCTGGAAATAGCGCTGTAATAAATAGAATTAAAATATCACGATTAGGGATAGATTTTGCGGTTTTAGAAGCTTGCAGAAAAAACATATCTAAGACTTACAATTTGAAGAGTGAGATAGTAAAACCATTACTTGAGAATTTTAAAAATGTTTCTGATGATACAAATATTACTTTGATGAATGAAATGGGTTTCACCGTCGATGAATATTACAAAGCCTTTTTAAAAGCCACCAAAGTTGCTCTACAACCAAACAAAGCCTTTGAAAAAAAAGTATTTTTGCTAACAAAACCAAAAAAATATGCAGATGAAAATCCAAGAACTTTGACCGATGGTGCTCTAGGTGGAAGTAGCTTCTATTCCAATTGGTTGGGATTTGAAGGAAATAATATGGAAGTTATTATCGATCTTGAAACGCCTCAAAAAATAAGCACAATTTCTACGGCCTTTTTGCAAGTGACAAATCATGTTGTTTTTTTTCCAACTCTAGTGACTTATTTTGGCTCAACCGATGGTATTATATTTAAGGAACTTGGGCGTATTGAAAACCGTCGACCCTTAAATAAAAAAAGTAAAATAAACGACATTCAATATTTTGATATTCAGATAAGCGGAACAGAAGTTCGTTATGTTAAAGTTAAAGCATCAAACCTAAATAAAGCACCTTTTTGGCATCATGCTGCCAGACTGCCAGCTTGGGTGTTTGCCGATGAGGTAATTATAAACTAATGATATAAAATGAAAAATTTTTTAATAGTATCTTTTTGTGTTTTATGTAGTGTTTCATTTGCGCAAACCTATAATATTATGACCTACAATATTAGATATGATAATCCAAATGATGGCGTAAATACATGGTCGAAACGCAAGGTCTATTTAGGCAATCAAATTTTATACAATCAACTTGATGTTTTAGGAATTCAGGAAGGATTACATCACCAAGTTGTTTATATAGATAGTGTTTTAACTCAATTTAATTATGTTGGAGCCGGCAGAGATGATGCAAAAGAAAAAGGAGAATACAGTGCTATTTTCTATAATAAAAAAAGATTGGGAATTTTAAAAGAAGGCACATTTTGGCTTTCTGAAACCCCAGATAAAATTTCTGTGGGATGGGATGCATCTATGAAACGGATTTGTACCTATTCACTTTTTGAGAATACTTTAAACAAAGAACAATTTTGGGTATTTAATACTCATTTTGATCATATTGGCAAAAAGGCTCGATTAGAAAGTGCTAAATTGATTTATGAAAAAATAAAAGAATTTAACCAAACTAACTTGCCCGTCATCTTAATGGGTGATTTAAATTTAAAGCCAGAAAGTGAAGCTATTAAATACCTTTCAAGTGTGATGAATGACTCTAAATCAATTAGTTTATTAAAACCGTTTGGGACAGAAGGTACTTTTAATGGTTTTAAATTTAACCAACCCGTAAAAGATAGAATTGATTATATTTTCACAAGCAAAGACAGAATACAAGTAAACAAATTCGCAATTCTTAGTGATTCTAAAGATTGTAAATATCCGTCCGATCATTTACCAGTGGTCGTTGAAGTTGAATTCACACTCAAAACAGATAAGTTTTAACTATTTTGAGTATATATAACCCTTAGTATGAAGAGAAGAAAATTTTTAAACCAAAGTTCATTATTTACAATCGGTGCACTTACCTTATCTCAAAACATATTTGCAGTTCCCCAGGAAAAATTTATATCTAAAAGACCAAAACTTGAAGATAGAAATTTTACTAGTGAGGCTGTTGAGGCTACAATAAGAAAAGTGAAGTCGGTCATAAAAGATGAAGAAATTGCCTGGCTTTTTGAAAACTGTTACCCTAACACCTTAGACACGACCATCGATTTTGAAATTATTGATGGAAAACCAGATACTTTTGTAATTACTGGTGATATTGATGCTATGTGGCTGCGAGACTCTACAGCTCAAGTATGGCCCTATATGGCTTTAATATCTAAAGACGAAAAGTTAAGAGAACTTGTGAAAGGATTAATTAACAGGCAAGTAAAATGTGTTTTATTAGATTCGTATGCCAATGCTTTTTATAAAGACAACACTAGAGTTTCGTATTGGGATAGCGATCAAACGCAAATGCTCCCTGGGGTTCATGAACGCAAATGGGAAATTGATTCTTTATGCTATGTCGTTCGTTTGGCAAATGAATATTACCAAATCACAAAAGATGCTTCTATCTTTGACAAGGACTGGGACAGAGCCATGCGTTTAATCGTTCAAACATTTAAAATAGAGCAAAGAAAAAATAATGAATCCAACTACGTATTTAGTAGAGAAACTACATCAGTTATCGATTCCCCTCCGTTTGGTGGTACAGGGAGACCCGCAAAACCAAACGGCCTAATTTGCTCTATGTTTAGACCTTCAGACGATTCAACAATGTATCCTTATTTAATTCCATCAAACATCTTTGCCGTATTATCTTTACAGCAGCTAACAGCAATTTATAGAAATGTGTTGAGTGAAAGTGTATTTGCAACAAAATGCGAAACCATGGCAACCGAAGTAAATGATGCCATTCAAAAATATGCCGTATCAGAGCATTTAGATTTTGGTGAGATGTATGCGTATGAAATAGATGGTTTTGGTAATAAATTATTTATGGATGATGCGAATGTTCCCTCTTTAATGTCTTTGGCTTATTTGGGAGCTCACAAAACTACAGATTCAATTTATAAAAACACAAGAAAATTTTTACTAAGTGATTACAATCCTTATTTTTTAAAAGGTGCTTTAGCAGTAGGTCAAGCAAGTCCACATACCGGTAAGAATAAAATTTGGCCAATGGGAATTATTCTGAGGGGGATGACAAGTACAGATGTGGATGAAATTAAGAAATGTCTAACCATGCTTAAAGCAACTCATGCAGGTACAGGGTTTATGCATGAAGGGTTTGATAAAGATGACCCAAATATATATTCTAGAGATTGGTTTGCATGGGCCAATACATTATTTGGAGAATTAATAATTAAGATTAATAATGAAAACCCAAGCATATTAGCCCTAAAATTCGATTAAAAAATACAAGAAATTAAGGACCGTTCATTCCAGCCTATTTAAAATCCAACCTTATCTATGTGCAGCGTAGTTGGGGCGATTTATTTAAAGAAATTACATTAAAACGTTAGTTCCTCTAACAAACAGCTTCACAAACACGTCATTAGTCGAAATTATTTTGCGATTTATTTATTTATCTATTAATTAAATACTTAACCCTAATATCCTACTTATGAACAAACAACTTAAAAATCTGTTGTTGTTAATTTGCATTTTTAGCATGCATGCTTTAGTTGCACAAATAACAACAATTACTGGAACAATTACGAATGCCTCTGACGGCATGCCAATTCCTGGCGTTAATGTAATAGAAAAAGACACTTCAAATGGAGTAATAACTGATTTTGATGGTAATTATACTCTTGAAGTATCTAACGGAAATGCTATTTTACAATTCTCTTTTCTAGGTTATGAAGACAAAGAAGTAGCTGTAAATGGTCAAACGGTAATCAATACTACCTTGGAAGAGGGTTCGGAAGTAATAGATGAGGTGGTAATTACAGCTTTGGGTCTAAAAAGAAAAACCAGAGCTTTGGGATATTCAGTATCCGAAGTTAGTGGAGATGCTGTTTCTACTGTCAAAACCACCAATGCAATTAATTCTTTACAAGGTAAAATTGCGGGTGTTAATATTACTCAAAATGCTACTGGTGCCGCTGGTTCTAGTAGAGTTGTTATTAGAGGGTCTTCCTCATTGAGTGGCAATAATCAACCCTTATATATTGTTGATGGGATTCCTATAGGAAATGATAATAATGGATCTGCTGGATTATGGGGAGGCTCAGACGGAGGAGATGGGGTTTCAAGTTTAAATCCAGATGATATAGAATCTGTAAGTGTTCTTAAAGGGGGTGCGGCAGGAGCTTTATATGGTTCTAATTCAAGTGGAGGTGTTGTTATTATTACGACTAAATCTGGTAAAAATCAAAAAGGTTTTGGAGTCGATTATACAAGCACAGTGTCCTTTGACAAAGTAGATACATCTTTACAAGATTATCAAACTGAATATGGACAAGGGATTCTAGCAAGAAAACCAGCAAATCAAGAAGAGGCAAGAGATAATGGATTATCTTCATGGGGCGCAAAATTAGATGGCTCTAACGTTGTGCAATGGGACGGCGTTTCTAGACCTTATTCTTCTGTAGGAAGTAATTTAGATAATTTTTACAAAACTGGAATCACTTTTATTAACTCGCTAGCACTTTCGAGTGGTTCTGAAAAAGGGAATTTTAGGTTTTCAGTATCCGACCTTACTAATCAAGATGTGATTCCAAATACGGGGCTAAACAGAAAAACATACTCTTTAAATTCAAGTGTTATTTTAGCAAATAAATTAACTGCTACAGTAAATGTAAAATATATTATAGAAAAAGTTAATAACAGGCCTCGTCTTTCTGATGCACCAGGAAATGGTAATTTTACAGTGGCAAATTTACCAGCAAATGTAGATGTTCGATTTATGAATCCAGGAGCTAATGAAGATGGGACAGAACGAACGTACACAACCAACACATATTCTCAAAACCCTTATTTTGCAGCCTTTAATTTTAGAAACGAAGATGTTAAGAACAGAATTATAGCATCTACTACACTAGTGTATAACATTTTTGACTGGTTAGACCTTACGGGAAGAGTAGGGATTGATAATTATACCATTAGAAGAACAGCTGTTCAACCTTTTGGAACTGCCTATAAGCCTTTAGGAGGCATAAATGACGAAGAGAGAAGATTTAATCTAGTTGATTCAGATTTAATTCTAAATGCTAAAAAGGATTTAACAGACAAATTTTCAATAGACGCATTAATAGGAGTCAATAGAAATTCAATTCAAAGAGAAAACTTATTCCTTGGAGGAGATGATTTTATAGTACCTGGTCTTGAAGATATTGGAAATACAGTTTCACAGTCTAGAAGCCGAGATTTTGGTGAACAGAAAAAGGGAGGTGTTTATGGTCAGTTAGAAGTTTCTTATGACAGGTGGGCTTACCTTACTTTTACAGGGAGAAATGACACATTTTCTACCTTGTCTTTTTCTAATAAAACAACTCCTAATAATTATTTTTATCCATCTATAAGCGCCAGTGTTGTATTGTCTGACGCCATTGAGTTACCTGAGTTTATAAATTTCTTAAAGATTAGGGGAGGCTACGCAGAAATAGCAGGTGGAGGAAATGATCCATACCAATTAGCATTAACTTATGAAATTTTCGGAAATGCGTTTCAAGGACAACCATTAGGAAGGATTTTCGGAAATACAGTGCCTAATGGAAATTTAATTCCATATAATGTAGCAGATACAGAAATTGGTTTTGATGCTAGATTATTTGATCGAAAATTAAGATTAGATTTTGCATATTATAAACGCAGTACTACAAATGATATTGTAAAAGTAAAAACATCTGTTTTTTCTGGTTCTAATGATGCGATAGCAAATATTGGAAAAGTAGATAACAAAGGGGTTGAGTTTTTAATGGAAGTGACTCCTATTCAAAACGATAATTTTAGTTGGACAACATCTCTTAATGGAGGTTATAATAAGAGTGAAATAATAGCGACTAATGCAGTCAACGGTAATATAACTTTAGATGAACCTCGTTCTCGAAACGTTAATATTTCACATGTTGTTGGAGAGGCTTATGGAACTATTTTTGGAGTTTCTTATGATAGAGATGCTAATGGAAATATTCGCTATGAAATAGATGCCCAAGGAGTGCCAAGAGCTGTAGAAGGTGAACGTAAAATATTAGGGGAGGGCATACCACCACTAACGCTCGGTTTTAGCAACTCGTTCTCTTACAAAAACTTTAGACTAAATTTTTTAATTGACGGTAAATTTGGAGGTCAAATATTCTCAGGAACAAACACTGTTCTTACAGGAAATGGATTACATAAATCAACTTTGGAAGGAAGGGAAAATGGACTGTCTGTTACTGGTATTGATGCTGCAACTGGTAATGAGTTTACAACAATAGTAGCTCCAGAAAATTTATCTATCTACTGGGGCGAGATTAGTGATATCGCAGAAGAGTTCGTTGAAGATTCTGATTATATTAAGTTTAGACAATTAAGCTTAGGATATTCATTTCCTGAACGATTTTTAAAAAATATCTTTATTAAGAAACTTGACATTTCTTTTATAGCCTCAAATTTATTTTATATAAAAAGAAGTGTAGATAATATAGACCCCGAAAGTGCCTATAATGTAGGAAATTCACAAGGACTTGAATACTTTGGAGTTCCCTCTACAAGAAGCTATGGATTAAATTTAAATGTAAAATTTTAAAATAATAAAAATCATGAAAAAATCAATATATATATTAGTGTTTGCAGTCTTTTTAGGGGCATGCAATGACGGGTTTGAGGAATTAAATGTAAACCCTACAAAAGCAGTACAAGTTAGTGTTTTAAATAAACTAACTGCAGCTCAAAAATTCATGTCTAGTGACCGCTATGATAATTGGAGAGCTAATTTAATTTATCAGTCTACTATGATGCAACATTTATCTACTACCGCAGGGTATTGGTCTGGAGATAAATATACATGGAATAAAGGATATGCATCCTCTCTAATAGATAGATATTATGGAAATGTTGTTAAATCTTTAGAAGATATGCTTGAGCAATTGGAGGCTGAAGCGGCCCCTGAAGAAATGAAAGCGATTACAAGAATCATGCGTGTATATGTGTATTCTAGACTTACAGATTTATATGGTGATATTCCTTATTCCGAAGCAGGACAAGCTATTATCTCAGGGATTTTCTTACCAAAATATGACAAACAAAGTGATATTTATCCAGACTTGTTAAAAGAGTTAGAAGAGTCTGCAGCGGCATTAGGAACTGGAGCTTCTGGATTTGGATCTAGTGATATCATCTTCCAAGGAGACCAAGGGAAATGGAAACGTTTGGCCAATTCATTAATGTTAAGACTAGGATTTCGTTTAATTAAAGTAGATCTAGCGGCTTCACAGGCTTGGGTGTCAAAGGCGATTACAGCAGGCGTTATGACTTCTAATGATGATAGTTTTTATCTAAAACATGAAATGATTAATAATAGAAACGGAAATAGTGAAGCGTTTGATGCTGATGGAAATGAACGGTTAAGTAAAACGTTTGTGGATTTTTTACAAGGAGATCCTAGGCTACCTATTTTAGCCGCTAGAAAAAGTGACAAAAGCGTAATTGTATCAGATTTAAAAGGGCTTCCAAATGGTTTAGATTCTGCACTTTTATTGGCAGCGACAGCTGAGGCAAACACAACAGCATACGCTGAACCAAATAGAGCTACTATTGCAGGTTTTGATGCGCCGATGTTTTTTCAAAGTTATGCTGAAGTTGAGTTTATGCTAGCTGAGGCAGCTGAAAGATGGGGACTTGCAGGAGGAGATGTAAAAGGTCATTATGAAGCGGGTGTAACTGCCGCCATGAAGATGTTATCATTTTATGGAGATTCAGGTATTATTAGCGATGCAGACATTACTGCATATTTAATTGCTAAACCTTTTGTGCCAGCGAATGCTATCGAACAAATAAATACACAGTATTGGGCTGCAACATTTTTAAATGAATATGAGTCCTTTTCTAATTGGAGAAGAACAGGTTTTCCTGAATTGATCCCTGTTAATTACCCCGGAAATGTTACTAATGGAACAATCCCTAGAAGACTTACGTATTCAGAAAGTGAACAAAGTATTAATCTTGACAACTATGCTGCAGTTATTGCTGCTCAGGGTGTAGATGAACTAACTACAAGAGTTTGGTGGGACAAATAGTAAATTATTTTAGTTACATATAATTATTAAAAAAGTGAAGTTATATAGCTTCACTTTTTTTATATCCTACAGGTAAATCAAATATCTTATTAAATTTAGGTTTGTATCTCAGCAACGAACAAGGCGCATCGATTAATGTAGTTTCCCCTACAGAAATTGGAGGCATGCGTAATGTATGATCTTTTGGTTCCTACAAAGCAGAAAAATCGTATCCTTTATATTTTGTGGCCAAGTTTAGCAAGCCTTCTGATTTATTTGCAATTTGAAAAGATACTCCAAAATAAAATGGCGTAGAAAGTGAATTGATGATCTGTAACGGATAAACACGCTTGTACAAGGAGTATAGAAAATAAATTATCGACGATAGGATAGGAGCCAACTTCTTGGAAGTGAAAATTGCTAAGTCCAATGTAAATATCGAAAATGCTAGAGAAAATTTAGAAAAAGAAACAACTGGATTGTCATTTGAAAAGCGGTATCAACAAACGGTTTCAGAATGGAACCATCTACTTTCTAAAATAAGAGTGGGGGCGGTACAAAAGACCATAAAACTATTTTTCATACTGCATTATATCACACTCTGACTCACCCTAATACTCTAACTGATGTTAATGTTGAATACCCCAAAATGGCCACAAGAAAAACCTTCAGACAAAGGGTACTCGTTTTACGGTTTTTTTTTGATGGGATACCTACAGGAATATAGATACGCTAATGTCACTGGTATATCCAAAACAACAATCAGATATGATAAAAAGCGTTCAGACTTCTATAGAAATTTGTTATACATAATATTAAATTTATTGAGACCTAGGAATGCAGACGATTCATAGGTAACTCCATGCTATATGTTCTTGAATAAGGGGGCATCGTCCTTTTATTTAATAGTAAAATATGTTGTTAATTCTATTTTAAATATTGTCAAACATACTTTATGGTGTTGATTAATAGTACTTTATAGTATAACATACAGTTGTTCAGGGGTCTTAAAACTTTAAAAATTCACTTTAACATAACCAAATAATAACTAAAAATTAACTTACGACCTCATTTAGATGTCATTTGTCGAAAACATTAATTCACAGCCACTAGTTTGTTTAATTTTATATTAAATTAACTAAACAAATAAATTATGATCCAAAAATTAAAGAAGCTTTTGCTTCTGATTTGCGTATTTAGTGCTCATACTATTTATGCACAAACTACAACGGTTTCGGGAACTATTACTGATTCTTCGAATAGTATGCCTCTTCCCGGCGTTAATGTAGTAGAGAAAGGCACTATGAACGGTGCGATTACAGATTTTGATGGTAATTATACGATTCAGATATCTGATAAAAATGCTGT
>TARA_B110000114_G_scaffold126807_1_pt1 | contig 27331 bp, 20 predicted proteins | sample TARA_B110000114 | Tara Oceans TARA_B110000114 (sample SAMEA4397311) | marine metagenome | biome: Polar Biome; feature: [SRF] surface water layer (ENVO:00010504); material: water (ENVO:00002006), including particulate matter (ENVO:01000060) such as... | depth 5 m
GTTATCATTTATTTCACTTGTTGACCAAGCATCTCTATAATCAGCGGTCCAATTTACTCCAAATTTCTTATTGAGTTGAAATCCGAATTTGAATAAATTGAAAGGATTACCACTAATAACTAGGTGTTCATATTTCTTTTTTTCCATCAACTCTTTAGCAAAAGTGTAAATGTTTGAATAGGGGATGATTTTATTATAGAAATATTGAAGGAATAACTCTAGAAACGTCAAGCCTTGACGAAGTAATCTAAATTTGGATTCTCCATATTTTTGATAAATACGATCTCTTAAATTTCCTTTATAGGGAAGGTAGTAGACTTCGTATTCTTCATTTTTTTCATGCAAAATTCCATTCGAACTTGGAATGGACACATCTTTAAGTGTTTTTAAATTTTCCTCCCATTTTCTTGAGATTATTGTAGGGTAGTATCCAAATTTATTTAACCATTTAGCCCATGAGTAAACCCTTTGCGAGGCTGTTAAACTGCAGGGTGGGAAGAAATATGATATAATAAGAATCGGTTTTAGTTTTTTTGCGTCCATATTGGATGAATTAGTGCGTTTATCCTAAACAAGGTTTATTTTAGGGAAAAATAATTTTGTTGAGTGCGGCAGCTTTATCGTTTTCAACAACCCATCTTTTTTAAATACGACTTCCAGTGTTCCTCCAAAATATTTAGCCCATTGATTAAGGTTGTCTTTTTCCAATACAATCTTATTAATCGAAATAACTTCATCACCAACGTTTATTCCCGCCTTGTAAGCAGGCGATTTTGGCGCTATGAATAAAGCTTTATTGGTTCCCGGTTGATTGAAAAATCCGTAATGTGCCGCGAAATATTTAGCGTTATGTTCTTTTGTAAGTTTAAAATCACTCTTTTTTAAAGTGGATTTCAATAAGGAATAAAAGTTTTTGGTGCCATAAAAATAATTGTCCCAAAGGTTATCTAAATCAATGGTAGAAGCCTTGTTTATTTCTGTAATAAAATCTTTTTCGGTAATCCCTTTTCCTTTTTGATAATATGAATGATAAAACTCGTTCATAACCGTGTCAAGAGAATTTTTCCCTTTGGAGTTCTGGCGAATTAATTGATCGGTAACAAAAGCCAATAAACACCCTTCAGTATATATAGAAGCTTTTCGATTTGGAATTCCGCGCTCGTAACCATCTAGCCAAGTGTCAAATGATGAATCGGCAACAGACATGTTTTGAGCTCCGTAATTATAAAAATGACGATCAAGAGTTTTATTTATTTGTTTTAAAAATTGAGCATTGGTAAATACACCACTTCTTTGCAACATTAAATCACCATAATAAGTAGTGATCCCTTCTGTTAAGTAACCCATTTTGGTGTAGTTCTCCTTGGTGAAATCATAGGGAAGCATATCTGCTGGGCGAATTGATTTAACGTTCCACGCATGAAACAACTCATGAGAAGAAACGCCCAAAAACTCTTCATAATTTTCACCTTCAAAAACGGAATAACCGGGTCCGAATGAAATTACAGTACTTTTTTTGTGTTCAACTCCGTGATAGCTTTTGTAAGGGAGTATTTGATTTAAAAAATGATACTCGTTAAAAGGAAATGATCCAAACACTTTAAGTTGCTCTTTTGTAAATGCTTTAAAGTCTTTAATGATTTTCGCCCATTCAGGTTTACATTCTCCTTGAAACCAAACCGTGAATTTTGTATCGTTAACGCGATAACATTTGTGCTGTAATGAATTAGAAAGTATAAGCGGTGAATCAGCTAATTCATCGAAGTTTTCTGCAACAAAATGATCTCCTATTTTTTGTAAACTTGTTGCTGTTTGTTTGTGCTGTGTTTCGTTAAAGAATAACTTGATTGGATCATTTTCTCGGCCTACAACAAACAAACAACAGTTAACCGGGTTAATATATATTTGACTTTCATCCACCCAAGTAGAGCCTGCGTTTAGTTCGTTAGCATAATAATTATATTTAATAATTATTTTTTTACTTTTTCCCGTTTTTATCTTCCAACGATCTTTGGTTATTTTTTCAAATAATAACTCTTTGTTGTTTAAAGTTTGAACGCTGAATTGCTGTATGTTTTTAGCGAAATTAGCGAGTTCATATCTCCCAGGTCTCCAAGCAGGAAGCTGAACGAGTATTTCATCATCCTTAATATTTTCAATTAAGAATTCAATATCCAAAAACTTAGAACCTCTGTTTTTACTCGAAAAAGTGTAAATCATAAATCTAAATATCAAAAAATTATAGCTTGGAGCGTATAATCTACTTAAAAATTTGCTTTAAAGTTAGTATATTCGCATTGCATTTTATCACACAAAATTAATAAGTAATGAATTACGACGTAATAGTTATAGGAAGTGGACCTGGTGGTTATGTTACTGCCATTAGAGCATCGCAATTAGGGTTGAAAACAGCTGTTGTTGAACGATCAGAGTTGGGTGGTATTTGTTTAAACTGGGGATGTATTCCAACTAAAGCATTGTTAAAGAGTGCTAACGTTTTTGAATATATTCAGCATGCTGAAGATTATGGAATCAAAGTAAGCGGCGCAGAGGTAGATTTTTCGGCTATGATTAAGAGGAGTCGTGGAGTTGCCGACGGAATGAGCAAGGGTATTCAGTTTTTAATGAAGAAGAATAAAATCGACGTTATTACGGGTACTGGTAAATTAAAAGCAGGAAAAAAACTTGATGTTACAGATGCCGATGGTAAAGTAACTGAATATAGTGCCGATAGTATTATTGTTGCAACTGGAGCAAGGTCTCGTCAATTACCAAATCTTCCTCAAGATGGAAAGAAGATTATTGGATATAGAGATGCAATGGTGCTTAAGAAACAACCTAAATCGATGATTATTGTTGGTTCAGGGGCTATTGGAGTAGAGTTCGCTTATTTCTATAATTCTATAGGAACGGATGTTACAGTCGTTGAGTTTTTACCGAATATCGTTCCGAATGAAGATATTGATGTTTCTAAAGCTTTAGAAAAAAGCTTTAAGAAGCAAGGAATTAAAATAATGACTAAGTCTGCGGTTGAATCTGTTGATACTTCAGGAGATATCTGTAAGGTTTCTGTTAAAACAGAAAAAGGAGAAGAAATTATTGAGGCTGAGATCGTTTTATCTGCCGTTGGTATTCAAGCAAACATTGAAAACTTAGGTTTAGATGATGCTGGTATTGTAGTTGACGCTGGAAAGATTATCGTTGATGACTTTTATCAAACAAACATCCCTGGTTATTATGCCATCGGAGATGTTATTCCAGGTCCCGCATTGGCACACGTTGCTTCAGCAGAAGGAATTACATGTGTTGAGAAGATAGCAGGAATGAACGTTGAAGCGATTGATTATAATAACGTCCCAGGTTGTACTTATAGTTCTCCTGAGATTGCATCAGTTGGTTATACTGAAGCAAAAGCCAAAGAAGCTGGTTACGAAATTAAGGTTGGTAAATTTCCTTTCTCTGCATCAGGTAAGGCAAGTGCTGCTGGAACTAAAGATGGTTTTGTAAAGGTGATTTATGACGCGAAATACGGAGAGTGGCTTGGTGCTCACTTTATCGGTGCAAACGTTACAGAAATGATTGCTGAAGCTGTTGCTGCTCGTAAATTAGAAACTACAGGGCATGATATTTTAAAAACAATCCATCCTCACCCAACATTAAGTGAGGCTGTTATGGAAGCTACTGCAGCTGCTTATGATGAAGTAATTCATTTATAAGAAAACAATATATAAGTCAATAAAAAAAGCTCTTCCTTATGGGAAGAGCTTTTTTTATGTAATGAAGTTTAATTTTCTAATTAAGGTTTTTCAGGGAAAGGCATCCAGTGTGTAACCTCTTGAAAAAAGTGATTACTTAAGCCTTCACCGCTCCAAAAGTCGTTTGAGTTACTGTTTTTATGCTTTGGCTTATGGTTGCCGTAGAAGTTCTTAATGAAGGTGAGTATTTTTATGGGGTTCAATTCTACCTCTTCAGGTTTCCCTGGTAATGGGACATAGTTTTCAGGGACAAATGCAATAACTTTTTGTTCGTCCTGTGGTAGTTGATCAATTGTTCTTATCCATTCCATACGTTCAACTTAAGCTTTGATAATTTCATCTTTTTTATCTCTGTTCATATAAGGAAGTAAAAAGAAAGCAGTAATTCCGGCCGCAGCTACTGTTATCGTCATTATTCCGAAAGCAACATTGGCCCAGTTTCCAGCTTCTTGAGCGGTTAAGCCTAATGAGCTAAGTGCAAGTATAACCATGAAGTGCCAAGCCCCAATTCCACCATTCGTAGGAGCAACCATTCCAAAACTTCCTGCAACAAAAGCTGTTACTCCTGCGGCTAAATCTAAATGGGAAGTTGGTTCGTATGCGAAAAAACAGATGTAAAACATACCAACATACCCAAGCCAAATAATTATTGTGTGAAATAAAAATATAAGTTTTGTTTTCATTCTGAAAACTTGAATAAAACTTGATTTTAAATCACTTAACAATTTCCCAACTTTTTGCATTGGACCAAATTGAAAAATTCGTTTTCTTAAAAAAAACAAGGTTAAACAAACCAAAGCAGTGACTCCGAAAACACTGTAAATCAATAGTTGATTGTTAATTAATTTATCAACCAAGTCTGGCATTGCTGACTGTGCGTATAGGTTGTTGAAGATTTCAAATTGAACAACCAAAAGAAGGCCTGTGAAAAATAAAAGAGTTAATAAATCTATTGCCCTCTCAATAACAACAGTTCCTAAAAGCTGAGGAACTGGTATTTTTTCATACTTGTATAGTGTTCCACATCGAGCAATTTCTCCAGATCTAGGAATCGCAATATTTGAAGCATACATAAATAAAACACTTGCAAATACATTTTTAGTTTTCGGTTGATATCCGATTGAATTGATTAATAACTTCCACCTTAAAGCTCTAAAATAATGCGATGTCATGGCACAGATGGCAGAAATTAAGAAAAACCAATAATTCATTGATTTTGCACTTTCCCAAAATGATTCAACATCCATGTTTTGAAATACAAACCACATTAAACAAATTCCAATTAAAAGAAATAAAAGTTGTTTTAGGATCTGAGAAGTATTTTTACTCATGCAGCAAATTTAAAAATAAAATATGGAGTCTTCTATCTAAAGGTTAATGTTGTTCTCTATCTTTTTAAATGGGCGATTACAGTGTCAATTTCATTGCCATCGTGAACATAATAAGTGAAATCAATCTCGTTTTTGCTTAAAATCCCGAATCCTTCGATTGTATTGAAACCATGTATTTGCGACGGGATCGTAACAGTATTACTCTCAATTGCTGAGATGTTTGCAAAGACACTACGAGCGTATCCTAGTTTATACAAATTAAAAAGTTTAATTCTTTCGCCATAATTTGGATTTTCTGTTATTTCTATTAGGTAGTTTCTACTGTCATTATCAAAAATACTATTCGTTTCATTTACTGCCCATTCTCCCGTAAATCCATCTCTAGAATTATTTTCCAAAAGCAAGCCATCTTTTTTGCAAGAAGAAAATAGTAATGTAACGAATGTTACAATTTTAATTGCGTTTAGAAAGGGGTTCACACTATTATTTTTTTTTAAAGTTTTGAGTTTTTTTATCCCAACCAAATGGACAGTGTTTGCAGCTGTTTTTGCAGCAGTACCCTCGTTTCAATAAATACTGTTCCGTGAAAACACGATACCCCATTTCATTAAAATAAAAATCTCCTTCCTCAAAATTATTTCTTCCTAACCCGTCAAATTCGCCCATTGATGAAGGTTTTATTTATATTTAAAAAATGTTTGATACAACTCCAAATATACCCATTCAGGAATTAAAGTCTGCGTTATTATCTGTTAATAATGTTCAGCTTTTCATTCTTCGAGACGATTTATTACACAGTGAGGTCTCGGGTAATAAATGGCGGAAACTTAAATACAATATTGAAAGCGCTAAGGCTTTAAAGTCTGATGTTGTAGTTACCTTTGGGGGGGCATTCAGTAATCATATTGCTGCTACAGCGGCAGCAGGTAGGATATTTAACATTAAAACACACGGTGTAATAAGAGGGGAAGAGATAAAAGCGTTAAATTCTACATTGCAAAAGGCTCAAGCGGACGGAATGACGTTTAGTTTTGTTTCTCGATCAGATTATCAAAACAAAGAATTAATGGTTGGATTTGACAATATCTTAAATCAATTTGATGCACCTTTTATTATTCCTGAAGGGGGAGGGAATAGTAAAGGAGTTAAAGGTTGTAGTGAAATAATTCCTAATGATTTTGACTTTGATTTGTGTGCTTTAGCTTGTGGGACAGGAGGAACTATGGCAGGTGTTGTTTCGGCGCTTAAAGCCGGACAAGCTGTTTTGGGTTTCCCGGCTTTAAAAAATGCAGGGTTTTTGTTAAATGACATTAGCGCTTTTTTAAAGCCATTTGATTCGTTAGTCGGAAGTTGGAGTTTGAATTTGGATTACCATTTTGGAGGATATGCAAAAAAGAACAATGATTTGATTGAATTTCTAAAATCATTTTATCAAGAGTACAACCTAAAATTAGATCCTATTTATACTGTAAAAGCAATGTTTGGTCTTTTGGATTTAATTGAAAAGGGACAGATTAAAAATCAAAAGGTATTATTTATTCATACCGGAGGACTGCAAGGAATTAAGGGGTTTGAAGATCGTTATAAACTTACTTTATTCGACTAAAAGTAGCAATTTTGTTTGTTGTTAAACCACTGATTATTGGTTGTTTATATCTGGGTGTTTTATTAAGTACAATAAATAAGCTAAGAGAGTCGCTGTTATGACTTTCATGTTGTTTTTTTTATTTGTATTTTTGTTGTTCGTTTTGGCAGGGTTTTACTGCAAATTAATAAAGAATAATATGGCACGAAAACAAGGATTATACGACCCAAGTTTTGAACACGATTCATGTGGAATTGGATTTGTAGCGAATCTTAAGAGTAAAAAATCTTATCAATACATCCAAGACGCATTAGATATGTTGGTTAACATGGAGCACCGAGGTGGGTGTGGATGTGAGCCTGACTCTGGTGATGGAGCTGGTATTTTAATCCAGATTCCGCATACGTTTTATGCTGCCGAATGTAAGAAGTTAGGTTTTGAATTGCCTGCTGAACGTGAGTATGGTGTAGCAATGACTTTTTTCCCAAAAGATGAAAAGTTAAGAGCTACTGTAAAGTCAAGATTCGAAGAATACATCAAACGTCTTGGGTTTACTTTATTAGGATACAGAGAAGTGCCAACTGACAATTCAATGATCGGTAAAACAGCAAAACGTGTTGAGCCGCAAGTTGAACAAGTATTCTTAAAGTTTAACGAATCCACAGACGAGAAAGCATTAGAAAGAAGATTGGTTGTTCTAAGAAAATATTCTATAAGAACAATTAGAAGCGAAATGAAGGGAATTGATGATAGTTTTTATATCGCTTCATGTTCTGCTAAAAAAATCGTCTATAAAGGGATGTTGAGAACTGATCAAGTTCAAGAATACTACCTAGATTTACAAAATAAAGAGATGAAAACAGCATTAGCTGTAGTTCACTCACGTTTTTCAACAAACACATTCCCTCAGTGGAGGTTAGCTCAACCATTCCGTTACATAGCGCACAATGGTGAGATTAATACAATTAAAGGAAATGTAAACTGGATGAAGAGTAAGCAGGTTTTACTCGAATCTACTGAGTTTACATTGGAAGAGATTGATTGGATGATGCCCATTTGTGATATCAAAAGATCGGATTCATCTAATCTTGATAACGTTGTTGAGTTGTTAACCTTAGGAGGTAGGTCATTACCAGAAGTAATGATGATGTTAATTCCTGAGGCTTGGCAAAACGACCTTGAAATGAGAGAAGAGAAGAGAGCCTTCTACGAATACTATTCTTCAATTATGGAGCCATGGGACGGTCCAGCTTCGATCTCGTTTACTGATGGAGATATTGTTGGTGCGACTTTAGATAGAAATGGTTTAAGACCATCTAGATATTGTGTTTTAGATGATGATACTGTTGTAATGTCATCTGAGGCAGGTTCATTAATCGTTGATGAGAGTAAGGTTGTTCAGAAAGGTAGATTACAGCCTGGAAAACTTTTCGTTGCCGATTTAAAGAATGGGAAAATTATTTCTGATACTGAATTGAAAGATGATATTTGTTCTCGTCAGCCATATGGAAGATGGTTGAAAGAAAACAAGTTAGCATTAGGTGATATCGCCAGACCACGTGAAAAGTCGAAAGTTCCTTTTACTGGTGAAGCATTATTGAAAAATCAAATTGCTTACGGTTTTACCCGTGAAGATTTAACAGAGATTTTAAAGCCAATGGCTGAAGGTGGTAAAGAGCCTTTAGGGTCTATGGGTGCTGATACTCCACTTGCAATATTATCAACTCAAGCACAGCATTTATCTAATTACTTTAAGCAATTATTTGCCCAAGTATCCAACCCTCCAATTGATCCAATTAGAGAGGCTGTGATTATGTCGTTATATACAAACCTAGGTTCACAAGGAAATATTCTTACGGAGACTCCTGAGCATTGTAGGCAAATTCACTTAGATACTCCGGTTTTATCAAACGGTCAATTAGATAAGATTAAGGCCTTAAATGATGACTCATTTAAGTCTTATACCATTAACGCTACGTTTAGTGCAACAAATCGTCCAGGAGCTTTAGAAAGAGCAATCGATGAAATTTGCGCAAATGCTGAAAGAGCAACGTTAATGGGATGTAATGTTCTTATTATATCAAATAAAGATATTACGGAGAATGACGCACCGATTCCTTCTTTATTGGCTGCAGGAGCAATTCATACTTCTTTAACTAATCTTGGGTTAAGAGCAAGAACTTCTATAGTTGTAGAAGGTGGAGATGTTATTGAAACCCATCATTATGCAACATTAATTGGATTCGGAGCGAATGCGGTTAACGGTTATTTAGCTGGTGATACAATTAGAAATGAGTTTGCTGATGAACTGGCTTCTGGCGAAACAACAATTAAGGCATTATTAAAACAATATAGCAAAGCAATTTGCGGTGGGTTATTGAAGATTTTCTCTAAAATGGGAATATCAACAGTTCAGTCTTACCAAGGAGCACAAATTTTTGAAGCGTTAGGGATTTCTAAGTCTGTAGTTGACAAATGTTTTAAAGGAACGGTTACTAGAATTCAAGGAATGACTTTTGATGATATCGCAAAAGAAGCGGTAATCAAACATCAAAGAGCTTTTGAAAACTGGAGTGCAGACAAGCATTTATATGTAGGAGGTTATTACCAATGGAAAAGAAAGGGTGAAGCTCACTTATTCAATCCTACTACTATTCACTTACTTCAGAAGTCAAGTCAGAACAATGATTATGGTGTTTTTAAGCAATATGCAAAAGCTATAAACGACCAATCGGAAAGACATATTACACTAAGAAGTTTATTAGATTTTAACAAAGAGAAGTCTATTCCTTTGGAACAAGTGGAATCTAAAAAAAGTATCTTAAAAAGATTTGCAACAGGAGCTATGTCATTTGGGTCTATCTCACATGAAGCACACAGTACTCTTGCAATTGCAATGAATAGAATTGGTGGTAAGTCAAATTCTGGAGAAGGAGGAGAGGATGAAGCTAGATTCGTTCGGAAAGAAAATGGAGATTGGGAAAGGTCAGCAATTAAGCAGATCGCTTCAGGTCGTTTTGGAGTTACTTCAAACTATTTAACAAATGCTGATGAGCTTCAAATTAAAGTAGCTCAAGGTGCAAAACCAGGTGAAGGTGGACAGTTACCAGGTCATAAAGTTGATGACTGGATTGGTAGAACTCGTCACAGTACTCCAGGAGTTGGTTTAATATCACCACCTCCGCACCATGATATTTACTCAATTGAGGATTTAGCTCAGTTGATTTTTGATTTAAAAAATGCCAACAGAAAAGCGAGAATTAACGTTAAGTTAGTTTCTGAAGCAGGAGTTGGAACAATTGCATCTGGAGTAGCGAAAGCAAAAGGAGATGTAGTAATGATATCGGGTTATGATGGTGGTACTGGAGCTTCTCCTTTATCTTCTATCAGGCACGCAGGTTTACCTTGGGAACTTGGTTTAGCTGAAACGCATCAAACTTTAGTTCTTAATAATTTAAGATCAAGAATTACAGTGCAAACAGATGGTCAATTAAGAACAGGTAAAGATATCGCCGTTGCTGCTTTATTAGGAGCAGAAGAATGGGGTGTTGCAACAGCAGCATTAATTGTTGAAGGTTGTATAATGATGCGTAAGTGTCATTTAAACACTTGTCCTGTAGGTATTGCAACTCAAAATGAAGAATTAAGAGCTTTATTTACAGGTGACCCTGATCATGTTGTGAATTTCTTTAACTTCTTAGCAGATGATTTAAGAGAAGTAATGGCAGAAATAGGCGTTAAGTCCGTTAATGAAATGATTGGTAGAACGGACTTGTTAAAAGTTGCAGATAACCTTAATCATTGGAAATTAAACAACTTAGATTTAACACCATTATTATACAGACCTGCTGAATCTGATGCTGTTGATGTTTTAAAAACGAGAGAGCAAGAGCACGAGATTTACGATATTCTTGATCGTAAGTTCATTGAAGATGCACAACCTGCTTTAGCAAATGGAACTGCTGTGAAGGCTGAATACAGTATTATTAATACTGACCGTTCAGTTGGAGCTATGTTATCAAATGAGGTTTCTAAATTATATGGTGGAGATGGCTTACCTGAAGGAACTATTCATTTTAAGTTAAATGGTTCTTGTGGACAATCTTTTGGTGTATTTACAACTAAGGGTATTTTATTCGAAGTTGAAGGTGAAGCAAATGATTATTTCGGGAAAGGACTATCAGGTGCTAAAATAGTGATTTATCCCCCCAAACAATCTACACTTATAGCTGCTGACAATATCATTATCGGAAATGTTGCTTTTTATGGAGCAACTTCAGGTAAAGCATTTATAAACGGTATGGCCGGTGAACGTTTCTGTGTAAGGAACTCAGGAGTTACTGCCGTTGTTGAAGGTATTGGTGATCACGGAGCTGAATATATGACTGGTGGGAAAATGGTTGTTCTTGGCGAGACAGGAAGAAACTTTGGAGCAGGAATGTCAGGAGGTTACGCATTTATTTGGGATGTTAATAATACTTTCGAAAAGAACTTTAATCCAGAGTTAAGTGAAATTGAAGTTTTATCTGAAGATGATGCAGCCGAATTAAAAGCTTTAATTCAAGAGCACGCAGATGAAACAAATTCAAAAGTGGCTAAGGATATCTTAAATAATTGGACTAAGCAATTATCTAATTTTAAAAAGGTAATGCCAACAGATTACAAGAGAGTATTATTAGAAAGAGCTCAAAAAGTTCAAGAGGCAATAGCCTAAATAATTAAGTTTATAACCCCCTCAAGTTGGAGGGAAAAAGTAAAATAAAATGGGGCAAGCAGACGGATTTTTAAAGTTTGATAGAAATTTACCAGGAAAGGAAACTGTAGAGGATAGAATTAAGAACTATGAAGAGTTTTATAAACCTTTTTCGGAAAAAGAAACGAACGATCAAGCTGCCAGATGTATGAATTGTGGTGTTCCTTTTTGCCATAACGGATGTCCACTTGGGAATGTAATTCCTGAGTTTAATGATGCTGTTTATAAAAAGGAATGGAGAGAAGCATATGATATTCTTTCTACAACAAATAACTTTCCTGAGTTTACAGGTAGAATTTGTCCGGCACCATGTGAAGGTTCTTGTGTTTTAGGAATTAATAAGCCACCAGTTGCAATTGAGCATATCGAGAAATCAATTATCGAAGAAGCTTTTGCACAAGGTTGGGTTAAGCCCGATTTAACAATTGAAAGAACAGGAAAGAAAGTAGCTATAGTTGGATCTGGCCCTGCTGGATTAGCAACTGCTGATCAGCTAAATAAAGCGGGTCATGCTGTTACTGTTTTCGAAAGAGCACAAGCCCCTGGAGGTTTATTAAGATTTGGAATTCCAGATTTTAAATTAGACAAGGCTGTTGTTGAAAGAAGAATTGTAGTAATGATAGAAGATGGTATAGCCTTCAAGTGTGGTGTTGATGTAGGTGTTGATATTTCTGCTGATCAACTTAAAGCAGATTATGATGCTGTTATATTAGCTGGAGGATCAACAACACCAAGAGATGTTCCTATACCTGGAAGAGATTTAAATGGTGTTCATTTTGCAATGGATTTCTTAGCTCAAAATAGTGCTAGAGTTCAAGAATTAAAAATTGAAAATCATAAAGGAAAAGAATCTGACCAACTATGGGCAACGGATAAACATGTTGTTGTAATTGGTGGTGGTGATACAGGGTCTGATTGTGTTGGAACCTCAAACCGTCATGCTGCAAGTTCTGTTACGCAGTTTGAAATCAACTTAAAGCCTGGTGTTGTAAGAAATGAAAATAATCCTTGGCCTGAATACCCATTTCTATTAAGAAGTTCTACTTCTCATGAAGAAGGTTGTGAAAGAGATTGGAGTATTTTAACAAAAGAATTTATTGGAGACGATAATGGAAATGTTAAAGGAATTAAAATCACTGACCTTGAGTGGACTGTTGAAACAAATGGTAGGAAATCATTTAAAGAAATCGAAGGTTCTGAAAGAGAAATCCCTTGTGATTTAGCCTTATTAGCAATCGGATTTGTTGGGCCAGATGAGCCGTTAATTGAAAAGTTCGGAGTCATTACTGATCCTCGTTCAAATGCGAAAGCAAATTTAAAAGATTTTAAAACTTCAGTAGAAGGTGTCTTTGCTGCTGGTGATATCCGTAGAGGGCAATCATTAGTTGTATGGGCAATATCGGAAGGAAGAGAGTGTGCTGCTGCAGTAGATGAATTTTTAATGGGAAGTACTAAATTAGAAAGAAAAGATAATTCTATGTTGTCTGTTTAGATTTTTATATTTAAATTCGCTTAAGTAACGCGGGAGTAGCTCAGTTGATTAGAGCGTCAGCCTTCCAAGCTGAGGGTCGTGGGTTTGAGTCCCATCTCCCGCTCAATAAAAGCCTTTGAAGAAATTCAAAGGCTTTTTTGTGTTTAAGCCTTTCTTATTTTATAAATATTTTTCGGGTAAAATACTTGTTCTTAGTTGGGCGAGAAAAGAAGTTTCTTGATATGCTTTTGATAATACAATTGCGCCTTGGAAGCTAGTGAAAAAGCTACGCGCCAATTCTTCCCATTTCTCGATGTCGTATTCTAAAAAGAAGCTCTCTAAATTATTTATAATTAATTCGAATAACTGTTTACAAGTGGTTTGTAAGTGTTTATTAATGCTTCCCAATTCTTGCGATACATTAATCAAAATGCTTCCTGCTTTGTACTCAGAAAGCTCTAGCTCTTGAATTGCATGATTGATTAGTTTTTTCAAACCGTCTTCTAAACTATCTGCACTTTTTAAAAGTTGTTTGTATTGAAGGGAAAGCTTAATTGTAGATGATTTTAAGGCTTCGGTAACTAATTGATCTTTACCCTTAGGGAAATGATGATATAAAGAACCTTTGGTAACCTGAGAAGCTCTTAATATTTCATTAATTCCTGTGCCATGGTAACCTTTTTCAAGGATTAAGGACACGGTTTGTTGAATTAGCTTTTCTTTCGTTATCACTTCAATTGTATTTAGTCCATTTATGTTAACAAATTCCACCGGATTTTGTTTCGTTAAGGTACTACCTTTTGTATATTTATTAAAGCGAAATTAGTGAAAGCACCTGCTTTCGTCCTCTAAAGACCAAGTTTAATGTATTTAATATTTGATACCGAAACAACGGGGTTACCCAAGCGTTGGGATGCTCCCATAACCGATACGGATAACTGGCCAAGATGTATTCAAATTGCATGGCAGTTACACGATGAATGGGGTAAGGTAATCGAATCTAAAGATTACTTAGTTAAGCCGGATGGATTTGATATTCCCTATGACGCTGAAAAAATTCACGGGATTTCTACAATCTTAGCAGAAGAACAGGGCGTTGATTTAGCATTTGTCCTTGCTGAATTTAATTTAGCATTAAATAAATCCAAATTTGTAGTTGGTCAAAATGTTGGTTTTGATACCAATATTATGGGGTGTGAGTTTCACAGACTTTCTGTTGAATCTCCAATGGCAGAAATGCCAGTGTTGGATACGTGTACAAAAGCAACCGCTAACCTTTGTCAAATTAAAGGTGGTAGAGGTGGAGGTTTTAAATTACCAACATTAACAGAACTGCACCAATATTTATTTGGTGAAGGTTTTGGTGAAGCGCATAACGCTACGGCAGATGTTGAAGCAACAACACGTTGTTTTTTAGAATTAATCCGATTAGGTCATTTCAAACAGTCAGATTTACAACAAGAAGAAGGTTACTTAGCTCGATTTATTGAAGTTAATAGAGAACCCATTGACTTTATAGGATTAGAACACCTTAATTTAAAACAAGAAAGTAAAAAAATAGCAGAGCGAGAAGCCGCAAAATCTGGTCCGGCTGAAACAGTTGATGTAGATCGTAACTTAGCTTCATTAAAAGACGTTTCGTTTGCGCACCTGCATAATCATTCACAGTTTTCAATATTACAATCAACAACTCAAATCCAAGCTTTAGTTGAAATTACAGCCAAAAACAATATGCCTGCTGTAGCGTTAACTGATACGGGGAATATGATGGCTGCTTTTTTGTTTACGAATGCTGTAATCAAAAAGAATAAAGCAATTGAGGCCGAAATTAAAGAGGCTGAAGAAAACGGTGCGGTTTGTAATAAGCAAATAATTAAACCTATTATTGGTTCCGAATTATTTGTCTGTAAAAATCACAAGGATAAATCATACAAGGATAATGGATATCAAATTCCATTTTTAGCAAAGAATAAAGCGGGGTATAAAAACTTATCTAAAATATGTTCTCAAGGGCATATTGATGGCTTTTATTACGTGCCCAGAGTTGATAAAGAGTTAATTGTTTCGCTAAAAGGTGATTTAATTGTCACAACTGGTGGGTTAACAGGAGAGGTTCCTGGATTGATATTAAATGTTGGGGAAAAACAAGCTGAGGAAGCTTTGTTGTGGTGGAAAGAAGAGTTTGGTGCTGATTTTTATATTGAAATCGTTCGACATGGTTTAGAAGAGGAGGAGAGAGTTAATGAAGTTTTACTCCGATTTGCTAAAAAGCATGACATTAAGATTATTGCAGCCAATAACACTTTTTACCTTTCAAAAAGTGATGCTGAAAGTCATGATATTTTACTCTGTGTAAAGGAAGGGCAACAAAAAGATACGCCAATTGGAAGGGGTAGAGGATTTCGATTTGGATTTCCAAATCAGGAGTTTTATTACAAGACTGCTGATGAAATGAAGCAATTATTTGCTGATATTCCAGAGTCTATTTCCAACATTCAAGGAATAGTTGATAAGATTGAGCCTTTTGGTTTAGCTAGAGATGTTTTATTGCCTGCTTTTGATATTCCAGAAGAGTTTCAAGACAAACAAGATATAGAGGATGGAGGAAAACGAGGAGAGAATGCCTTTTTAAGACATTTGACTTATGTTGGAGCTAAAAAGCGTTATCCTGAAATTACTGACGCTATAAAAGAACGATTAGATTTTGAACTAGAAGTAATTGCAAATACAGGTTACCCAGGTTACTTTTTGATTGTTCAGGATTTTATTAAGGCTGCCCGTGATATGGGCGTATCTGTTGGTCCTGGTAGGGGTTCGGCTGCTGGTTCAGCTGTTGCTTATTGTACTACGATTACGAATATAGATCCCATCAAATACGATTTGCTTTTTGAGCGTTTCTTAAATCCTGAAAGGGTTTCGATGCCGGATATTGATATTGATTTTGATGATGAAGGTCGAGGTCGAGTTATTCAATATGTAATCGATAAATATGGATCTTCTCAAGTTGCTCAAATCATCACTTATGGTACAATGGCTGCAAAGTCATCCATTAGAGATACAGCTAGAGCACTAGATTTACCTTTATCTGACGCAGATCGATTAGCAAAGTTAGTACCCGACATGAAGCTGAAAAAGATGTTTGGGATGTCGGATTCAGACTTAGAAAGAAAATTAGGGAATCCTGAGTTGATGGAAATGGCGCGTGAGTTAAAAATGGTTCACGACCAGGACAATTTATCAGGGGAAACAATACGACAAGCAAGAGCGTTAGAAGGTTCGGTTCGTAATACAGGTATTCACGCTTGTGGAGTAATTGTTACGCCAAGTGATATTCGTGAGCATGTTCCTGTTTCGGTTGCGAAGGATTCTGAAATGTGGTGTACACAATTTGATAATTCAGTTGTTGAAGACGCTGGATTGTTAAAGATGGATTTCTTAGGGTTAAAAACATTAACCCTAATTAAGGATGCTGTCACAATTGTAAAAGAACGTCACGGGATTGAAATTGATCCTGAAGAAATAGATATTGCTGATGCTAAAACGTATGAGCTCTTCCAGAGAGGGGAGACTGTAGGTATATTTCAATATGAATCTGCAGGAATGCAGAAATACATGAAGGAATTAAAACCAACTGTTTTTGCCGATTTAATAGCAATGAATGCCTTGTATCGTCCAGGCCCTATTGAATACATTCCTTCTTTTATTAAGCGTAAGCATGGTGAAGAACCAATTACGTACGATTTAGATGGAATGGAGGTATACCTTGAGGAAACTTATGGTATTACTGTTTATCAAGAGCAAGTAATGCTTTTGTCTCAAAGTTTAGCTGGATTTACAAAAGGTCAAGCCGATTCCTTGAGGAAAGCAATGGGAAAGAAGATTTTCGCAATGCTGGAGCAATTGAAACCGTTATTCATTAACGGTGGAACTGAGCGTGGACATAGTGAGAAGATGCTTGAAAAGGTTTGGAAAGATTGGGAAGCATTTGCTTCTTACGCCTTTAACAAATCTCACTCCACTTGTTATGCTTGGGTTGCTTATCAAACGGCCTTTTTTAAAGCGCATTACCCTGCTGAATATATGGCTTCGGTATTGAGTAATAACATGAACGATATTAAGTCTGTTACATTTTTCATGGAAGAATGTAAGCGGATGGGAGTTCCTGTTTTAGGTCCCGATGTAAATGAATCCGTATATAAATTTACAGTTAATCAAAAAGGAGAAATCCGATTTGGATTAGGAGCTGTAAGAGGAGTAGGAAGTGGGGCTGTTGATTCAATCGTTGAAGAACGAAAGAAAAACGGTCCTTATTCAGATGTATTTGATTTTACCAGTAGAATTAACTTAAGAGCAGCAAATAAAAGGTGTGTTGAAAATTTAACACTTGCAGGCGGATTAGATTGCTTTAAAGGTATTCATCGAGCACAGTATTTTTTTAAAAACCATGAAAAAGAATCTTCGTTTTTAGAGAAAGCAGTACGCTATGGATTACAACTTCAAAACGAGCAAGGTTCAGCGCAGCAATCTTTATTTGGGGGTAGTTCAGAAGTGGACTTGCCAAAGCCACCAGTTCCTGTTTGTGAGGAATGGAGTAATGTATATGCATTAAATCAAGAAAAGGAAATGGTTGGGGTTTATATCTCTGGACATCCTTTAGATGATTTTAAATTAGAGATTGATAACTTTTGCAATGCAACATTTGATGAATTAAACAATTCGCCTGATGAGTTAAAAGGGAAAGATCTAACGTTTGCTGGTATTGTTTCTGAAGCAGCCGAGCGAATGAGTAAAAAAGGAAATCACTTCGGTATTTTAACAGTAGAAGATTATTCTGAAGCAGGTAAATTCTTCCTTTTTGGAGATACCTATTTGAAGTTTAGAAGATTTTTAGTTGAGGGCGCTTTCCTTTATATCAAAGGTAAGATGGAGCCTAAGCGATATGCTAAATCTATAGAAGATACAGAGTTTAAAATTCATAAAATTGAATTGTTAACCGATGTTAGAGATAAACTTGTTAAGTCGGTTACAGTGCATGTTAAAACAAACTTAGTAAACGATGATTTTATTGACCGTTTATCCGGTGTTTGTGAATCAAACGTTGGGGATTGTTCTTTAAGGTTAGTGCTTGTGGATGAAGATGAAAACATCTTTTTAGAACTAGCAAGTAGCGTTTACAAGGTAGAGGTTACCAACGAATTCATTAACGGGTTAAATAAATTACCTGAATTGGAAATGAAGTTTAATTAACCTGCTTCCTTGTTTTTAAGAGAAGATAAGCTCCAATTATTATAAAAGGAAGACTTAATAATTGACCAGTTGATAGGATATTACCTAGGTCTTCTTGAATTCCTCCTTGAGAGTTTTTTGTGAATTCAATAATGAATCGAGCGCTAAATACAGTTACAAAGAAAGTTCCTATTAATTTTCCTTCTTGTAAATAAGCTTTGTTTTTCCAGTACATTTTTCTTAAAAAGAAATAGATAGCTAAGTATGCTATCGCTTCGTAAAGTTGAGAAGGGTGTCTTGGTAAATTGTCTTCTTGTAAAAATATTACGCCAAAGTTGTTTCCGGTAGGATTCCCAATAATCTCACTATTCATAAAGTTAGCAATTCTGATAAAAAAGGCTGTAATTGCGATTGGATAAGCAACTTTATCCAAAATCCATAAAAAGGAATGAGTGCTCTTTTTTACTTTATACCATATCAAGGCTAAAATAACGCCTAATGCTCCACCGTGACTTGCTAATCCTGCAAATCCAGTAAATTCAAAATGAGAATTCCCTTCGGCATCAAAAAACGAAAAAGGTAAAAATACACTTAAGAAATCTTGTGAAAACAATTCACTTTGATAAAAAATAACATGACCTAATCGTGCTCCCAGAATACCTCCCAGCATACATGCAAATAAAAGAGGATCTAAGAGTTTATTGTCTTCTTTTTCATGGATGAATAATTTACGAGTTAGTTGATAACCCGCATAAATTCCAATACCCCATAATAAACCGTAATATCTGATTTGAAGTTTTCCTAACTCAAATATAATTGGATCTAAATCCCAAGTAATTGCAGAAAAAATAGAATTCATTTATGGCTAATTTGATGTAAAAATATGGAATTAAATTGAAGGGTATTAACGAAGATGTATTATAAAATCAAAAACCCGTTTAATTATCAATGGTTGCACTTATAGGTTTTCGCTAATAGATAAATTTACCGTTTATAAATGTAGTTCTTAGATTTGAGAATGCTTGAGTTTATTGCTTCACTGTTCCGCTAACTTTAATGTATGCAATGTGGTTTATTGCATTGGACTTAATTTTGACCGTTTTGTTAAAAGAGCCTAGCCTTTTAGTATCGTAATTAATTGTGATTATTCCTTGATTTCCAGGAAGGATTGATTTAGTAGGACAAGTAGGAACAGTACAGCCACATGAACCATTACAATCGGTAATGATTAATGGTTTATCTCCTGTGTTTTTAAAGGTAATTATCCTTTTACCATTGCTGTCCTTTTTTATAACACCATAATTCAACGAATTTGAATCAAGTTGTATGTATGCCCCAGTAAGTTTTAAAGTGTCCGATTGAGCATTTATTTGAAGGCTAATCAATATAAAAGAACAAATGTAAACTAGATGTTTCATCGTGATAATTTGGTGTCAAAAAAAAAGGCACTGATACCAGTGCCTTTAAATTTTAAATATTGTTTTAGTTACTCTGCAGAAGGACCTGAGTTAATTGTAGGGAAAGCTTCTGGAGCTTTAGTAGCGTTAATCGTTCCAATCACTCTTAAAGTAATTGTACCATTATTAGCGTCTGATTTTACAGTAACAGTTTTAGAAATTCTTCCAACTCTTTTCGTGTCGTATCTAACTTTTAGTTCTCCTTGCTCTCCTGGCATAATTGCAGTAGTAGGACATTGTGGTACTGTACATCCACAAGAACCTTTACAAGTTGTAATGTGTAATGGCTTTTTCCCTGTATTCGTAAACATTAGAATCCTGAAAGGATCACTTCCTTGATCAATCGTTCCAAAATCTACAACAGTAGTGTCAAAAGAAATAACTGGTCCGTTTGGATCAACAGCTTCAGTTGGCTCAACATTTTGAGCGTTTGTATTAATAGCTAAACCTAAAAAGGCAATACAAAAAGTAAATAATAATTTTTTCATTTTTATGTTTTTTTAAAGTTCAATAACAATCTTTTCAAATTTATAAAATAAGATTGCCAATTCGTGTTAATGACTTGTTAAAGTTTTACTAAAATCATACCAAGATCAGTTTATTCAAATTGACTCAAGTATTGATTGTAAGTTTGTGTTTTGTAATGGTTGTCTCCGAAAAATTTTGCAATTGGTAGATATTCCTCAGCACTGTAGTAACCTGGTATTGATTGTAGCTTTTTTAAACTCTCGTCAAAATATACAATTGTTGGGTAAGCTAATCCCCTAAGAGTGCTTCCCATAGTAACTGCGAATTCATGTGTTCTTCCTTTATTCTTGTATTTTTTACTTAAAAAGACAACATCTTCCTTGGATTCAGCATCAAATTTAACTGCGTAAAAGTTCTCATTAATATACTGCACTACATCTGAATCAGAAAATGTATATTTCGTCATTCTTTTACATGGACCACACCAAACAGCATAAAAATCTATCAAAACCTTTTTGGGCTTAGTTTTCATTTTCTTTTGAACTTCTGCAATAGAAAGCCATTCAATAGAAGTTTCCTTTTGAGAGATTTTATTTGACTGACAAGCAGTTAAACCCAATAGAGTGATTAATGAAATTAGAAGCGTTTTTTTCATTTTACTAATGTAAACAGAGATTAATAAATTAATTGTTGTTTTTGTGCCATTTCACAAAACTTAAGGACAAAAAAAATGCGAATCTTTCGATTCGCATTAACTTTTGTGATCTGGCTGGGGCTCGAACCCAGGACCCTCTCCTTAAAAGGGAGATGCTCTACCAACTGAGCTACCAGATCTCTTTTTCAAAAGCGGTCGCAAATATACAGCGAATTTTTTAATAACTCAAAATAAAATTCAATTTTTTTGAGGGAAATTTTATTATTTTGTAAATTCGTAGTGTAAACGAATGATTATCAAAAAATTAAGTAATTGTGAAAAAAGATAAAATTTTCCTTTTAGGATTCATGGGATGTGGGAAATCTACATTTGGAAAGAAATTGGCCTCAAAGTTAAATTGGGACTTTATTGATTTAGACGACTATATCGAAGAAAAAGAAGGAGAGCATATCGTTGACATTTTTAAGCATAAAGGCGAAAAACACTTCCGGAGTTTAGAGACTCAAGCAGTTGAAGCAACAGCAAAAATGAAAAGAACGATTATTAGTACAGGAGGAGGAACGCCGTGCTTTAATAATAATATAGAAACGATAAATTCTTTAGGTTTATCCGTTTACATTAAGCTTCCTCCTGCAATATTGAAGGAAAGATTACTAAATGAGACAAATAAGCGACCATTACTTTCAGGTCTTAATGAAGATGAACTATTAACTTTCATTGAGAGTAAGTTGGCCGAAAGAGAGGATGATTATTTAAAAAGTGAAATCGTTTTTAATTATAATGATCATGCTGTACCCAATTTTATTGAAAAAATAAAAGAAGTTGTTTAATATAATAATGAGCCTTTTACTTTGGCTTACAGAGGTTTATACCTTCTTGCGTTTTAAGAAATGCATATTATTGCTTTTGAATTACAATGAAAATAAAAAAATGCCTTATTTTTGTCATTCTGTTGAAAATTTTCAGCAGAATTTTTAAATCTTAAACAGAATACAGATGAGCAAAGTAAAAGTAGCATTCAACGGAATGGGACGTATTGGAAAAAACGTAATGCGCGTTATCGTTGAACAATTTAATGATCAAATCGAAATAGTTGCTGGAAATGATTTAGTTTCTGCAAAGGATATAGCACAAGGTTTACCAAAGGATTCGATTTTTGGAAGATTTCCAGTTGATGTTTCTTTAGTGAGCGACAATGTAATTAAGGTTGGTGATCATGAAATCACTGTTTATGCTGAGAAAGATGCAAATAACATTCCTTGGGGTAAGCATGATGTAGATATCGTTTTTGAATGTACAGGTTTCTACTTGTCAACTGAAAAGTCTCAAGCGCACATTAATGCAGGAGCCAAAAAAGTAATTATTTCTGCACCTTGTGGAGATTCAACTAAAACAGTTGTAGTTGGTGTAAACCATGAAATATTAACAGCTGATGATAAGATCGTTTCTAACGCATCTTGTACTACTAACTGTTTAGCTCCAATGACTAAAGCTATTGATGATACTTTTAAAGTAATCTCAGGTTTAATGTCTACTACTCACGCTGCTACTGCTACTCAAAAAGTTGCTGATGCATTTGGAGGTGGTAAAAACAGAGCTACATTAAATAACATTATTCCTGCTTCAACTGGAGCTGCAAAAGCTGTTGGTAAAGTTTTACCACATTTAAACGGGAAATTAAACGGTACTGCATTAAGAGTTCCTACTGATACAGGTTCTGTTGTTGAGTGTGTTTACCAAATTGAAGGTGAGCATTCAGCTGAAGAAGTTATGACTGCTATGCAAGCCAACATTGCTAAAATGAATGCATCTACTTTATTAAAGAAGACTGCTTATTTAGGTGATTACTACGAATGTTCTAGAGACTGTGTAGGTGAGCCTTATTCTTCAATGATTAATGATAACGTTTTAACTATTCCAAATAACGGAACTACTTTAGTTAAAGCAACTTCTTTCTATGACAACGAGATGGGATTCTCTCATAGAATGGCTGAATTAGCGATCATTTTATCTGCAAAATAATTAGTTACTAATTAAAGAATACAGTCTACCTAATGGGTAAACAAATAAAAAAAATTGGTGTCTTAACATCAGGAGGAGATTCTCCAGGAATGAACGCAGCCATTAGGGCTGTCGTTCGTTCTTCTTTGTATTATGGAATTGAAGCGGTAGGTATCTATCGCGGATATGAAGGTATGATCGAAGGAGATTTTGAATCAATGGATGTTCGTTCCGTAAACCATATCTTGGGAAAGGGAGGAACAGTATTGAAATCCGCTCGTTGTTTAGAATTCCACAAGCCAGAAGTAAGAGCAATTGCAGCCAAACAGTTAAAAGAGCATGGTATTGATGCTGTTGTAGCTATTGGTGGTAACGGAACTTTTACGGGTGCCAAATTATTATGGGAAGAGCATGATATTCCAGTTATTGGAGTTCCTGGGACAATCGATAATGATTTACACGGATCAGATTCAACCATTGGATTTGATACTGCTAATAATATTGTTTTAGAAGCAATTGACAACATTAGAAATACTGCATTATCTCATAATAGATTGTTTTTTGTTGAGGTAATGGGAAGAGAGTCCGGATATATTGCAGCCTATACTGGTTTAGCATCTGGTGCTTTTAGTGTTTTAATTCCTGAAAATGAAACTACTTTCGAAGATCTTATTGAGAAATTAGACAAAGGAAGAAGAAATGGAAAAACATCTAGTATTGTTGTTGTTGCTGAAGGTAATAAATGGGGTGGAGCTTCTGAAATTAAGCAATTGTTTAAGGAAAAAGCACCATCTTATGATGCCAAGGTTACAATATTAGGTCACACGCAAAGAGGTGGTAACCCAACTTGTTTCGACAGAATTCTTGCAAGTCGTTTAGGCGTTGCTGCTGTTGAAGGTTTAAAAGAAGGAAAAGCTGGTGTAATGGCAGGAATAATCAAAAATGAAGTGAAATATACTTCACTAGAAGATGCAATCCAATTTAAAGATAGTGTTGATGAAGAAATTGTTAGAGTTGCAGAAATTCTATCAATTTAATTAATTAATAAAATTAATAAAAAAGGCTTCAATTTATTGGAGCCTTTTTTATGTGTAAAAACTATTTTTGTCTTAATCAACTACTTATGAGGTTGTTGCATTTTTTTGTCTTGATTATGTCGGGTAACGTAAACCGAATAAAAGAGTTACGAATAAAGTTAATTTTTGTTAATTAGTATTATATTTGAAGCCTAAACTTCACTTGACTATGAGAAGAATTTTTTCATTATGTGCGATTACAGTGTTACTCCTAGGCGGAGTCATTAAAGCACAAGAACCATGTAAACAAATTATCGGATACTACCCATCTTGGCAAATGTACAAGAGATCTGGAGCTGTTGTCCCTGAGGTTATTGATTATTCAAGATACAGTATCCTAAATTACTCATTTTTTGCACCTGATAGTAATGGGTATTTAAAAGGTACCGATCCATGGGCTGATACCTTACTTTTAAGAGGTAGAATTGATTGGGGAAAACCACAACCTGCATATTTTACGAATACATCATTAATTGATTTCTCTCATTTATGGGGCGTTAAAGTAATGGTTTCAATCGGAGGTTGGACACTTTCAGACAATTTCCCTGGTATTGCAAATGATCCTGTAAAAACTAAGCGTTTTGTTGACGAATGTGTTAGAGTAATAAAAACCTACCAGTTTGATGGGATTGATATTGATTGGGAATACCCATGTTATGAAGAACATAGTGGAAGACCAGATGTTGATAAAGAAAACTTCACGAAATTCATGTATGCTATTAGACTTGGAATTGATTCTTTAGGGAAAACAATGGGTAGAATAGATGAGGATAAGTTCTTATTAACTGCAGCATTTGGAGCGAATAAAGGTCAAATGGACTGTATTGAATACAAAAAAGTATCTGAATTCATGGATTACATTAATATGATGACTTATGACTTTAATGGAGTTTGGTCACCAGATGCAAATCATAACTCCCCTTTATACTCTCCATCTAGTGGATATGAGGGGTCTTTAGACCTCGCGTTTAAATTGTTACAGGAAAAAGGTGTTCCCGCAAAAAAAATAAATTTAGGAGTTGCATTTTACGGTAGAAGCTTAAAAGGTTTCAAAGGGAAAGAGCCTGCTATGTATGCTGAGCATGATGGTAAAGCAGATGTTGAAAGATATCCTTTACATGAAGGTATGCCACTTTACTACAGAATCGTAGATGAAATGGACGCATATGATAAACAAGAATGGGATGAAGCTGCACAAAACCCTTATGCGATTAGTACTAAGGATTCATCGCTAATTTCTTACGACAATGAAAAGTCAATTAGATTAAAAGCTAAATATGCATTAGACAATAAATGTGCTGGTGTTATTATTTGGGATGCTACTGGTGATTATATCGAAAAGAAGAAAGGTTCTCTGTTAATTTCTGGGACACCTTTAGTTGATCAATTGGTTGATGTTCTTCAACCTTGTGAAATGCCAAGAATCAAAAAAAGATATTAATAATTAACCTTAAATTTTAGGTATGATAAATAATAGAAAACTATTCACATCTCTACTTGTATCTGCGGGGCTTTCGTCTACGATTGCAATTGCTGGAGGAGTAACAGGTGGTGATAGCGCTTCTTACAACCCTCACAACTCCGTTAGAATGGGGTTCATGATGCCAAATGGAACTGAATCGAAAAACGATTCTACTTCAGAAGGAAACTTTAATAAGAAGTTTAATTATGTAAATCAAGGAGAGAAAAAAGGAAAAGGGCTTTTAGGTAATAACTTAGAAGTTTCAGGAGTAACGCGTTTTATTACTATTCAAAGGTCGATGCAACAGTCTTATGTTGACATGACTACAAGTGATAAAAACATATCATTTACGGATTACCCAAGTGCAGATGCTAATTCTGGTGCTAATGCAGGTTTCCCGCTTTTAGAATTAAACTTACAGTCTCAAATAAAACAAGACTTTAATTTTAATGTTGGTTATTCATTAGGACATAATATTACTGGTGATATTGATGGAAGTTCAAGAAATATCGGAGCTGTCCAAAATTTAAATTTTGGAGCTCAGTTAAAAACTGGTGTTGTAAAGACGTCTATTTGGGCTGGAGAAGTTCTTTGGACTAATTTGTCTCGTTTTACAATGGGGCAACCTGAGTTTACTGATAATTACTTTGAAAGATTACCTTGGGATTGGTACAGAACATCATACACTAGATACCAAGAGTACTTTACTTTATCAAGTAATATCGGAGCAAGAAACCTAGGTAGATCTCCCTTACAAGGTGGGATAGGTGTAGTTGAGATTCTTCCATTACAAACGAGTTTTAAAGTAATCTACGGGCAAACGAACAGAAGTATTATTGCTGCTGATCATGGAACAGGATTTCCTTCTTATATTACTGGTTATCGTTTAGAGAAGTATCTTTTTGAAAGAACTGTTAGAGGTAAAGCTGGTCTTAATGTTTATGCTAAAAGAGCATATACTGATGTTGTTGGTGAAATCGATGATAACAACACAATGTACACTATGGATTTTGACGTTAAGGTCAAAAAAATCAAGTTTGATGGTGAAATAGGAGGAAGTGTTCTAAATAATCCTGGTGTAACTAATGATGCTGGTGATTTAGAAGATAATACTGGATTTGGTGCGGTTTTCAAAACAGCCTTTGATAGAAGAGCTGTTCTTTGGCCATTCTCAATTGAGTTTTATAATATTAGTAAAAACTTTGGAAATGTTGATGGATCGATCTTAAATCAAAATGGAAGTATCATGCAGGGTGGAGCTAAGAATGAGTTCATCTATAACGATTCTTATTTCGCCAATGTAGCTAATGAAGCTGGTCAAATAACAAACAACAGAAGAGGTATCAATTTAGATATTGAAGCTAACTTTGGAGATTTTAAGATTCAATTAGGATATTCAGCAAGTCAGGAAATTGAAAAATTAACGGATTCATTAACAATCCAACATAGAGTTAATGCATTTTCAAGATCTAGATTCAGACCATGGTTTCAAGCTGCAGGTCCTTATGGAAGAATCAAGAGTTTCTGGTACAGAACGTTTGAAACCTTAACGTTATCAAATGAAGATGGATACCTTCAAAGAGATAATTTAGGGTTTAATGCTTTAGAGATTGGATTGAAGTACAAAAAGCCTGTAGGTAAAAATCAGGAAATCGTTATTTTAAATCAAAGTACCGTGAATACCATTAAGGAAGGATTTAATGTGTTCTCTGCACCTGGTGATGCAAATGTTTTAGCATCTGTACTTTATAATGATTTTACAGCTGCTTTTAAATTCAATAAAAAGTTGTCCTTAATTGGGAACTTTGCTGTTGAATCTACAAAAGGAAGTACGAGAACAAACTTATCTCCCGATGTTGATGGAAAAGATGAAGAGAGAATCATTTCTCAAATAGGGCATATGTATGCTTTAGGGGTTGATTATGATTTAACAAGAAAAACTTCATTTCACTTAAGATCTAAATACATGGATCATAAAGACAAGAATTTTTTGAAAGATAAATTCTCAGGATTTGAAACGACATTCGAACTTAAAATATTCTTATAAAAACTTACCAAAATGAATTACAAAAAATCAATTATATATTCAGC
>TARA_B110000114_G_scaffold108868_1_pt1 | contig 27077 bp, 27 predicted proteins | sample TARA_B110000114 | Tara Oceans TARA_B110000114 (sample SAMEA4397311) | marine metagenome | biome: Polar Biome; feature: [SRF] surface water layer (ENVO:00010504); material: water (ENVO:00002006), including particulate matter (ENVO:01000060) such as... | depth 5 m
ACGGTTAGCCAGTTATCGTCAAATCTCGAAAATGTTGCCCCGATTTCCTGAGCAGCAGCAGTTGTACCAATCAAAGCAACCAAGCTGGTGGCAATTAGTGTCTTTTTCATAACATTTCTCCCAAAATGTGCCCGGCGCACAATGAAATTACCGGGATACCCCAGATGAATGGGGCACAATTAATATTCCCAATTGCTGCTTTCTTGATGAGGCAGCACTTAGGTATTAAACAAGATATAACAGCACATAAGTACTGCAAGGCCAGTTCTGTACGTAGAGGGTTTGGCCTGGTTAGGCATCTTTACTATTTAACTATAATCTGATTCCATCCTTTCGCAACCTGTTGCGAAAAGCTTTTATACAATTGCCCTTTAGATTAGAAATGTTTCGCTAGTTTACTGGCTCAGTGTACGGGTGTTTTGGTCCATGGACCATCATTTCAGAAATTTAGACTTCACAGTTAGGGTAATGTTGGTAAGGTCTGGCTGGTTTGGAGTTGCCCCATTCTCCAGATAGAATGGCAAGGAATCTCAAAACAACCTCCTGCTTAAATTGGCGCAAGTTAGGACCCTCATGCCAATGACAACGGATAGCAACTGTGAGCCCAAAGTCACCTAACAGAGAACTTTGTGTTTGGTGTCAAAACGGGTGGTGTTTGAAAATTGTCACGCCATGCAACAAGACATAAAACTGGATCTTCCGTCGTCTCCATTGCATGGGGTTGATTACTTGCATGGAAAGCGACCTCCCCTTCAGAAAGCAGCTTGTCTGGACAGTCACTTTGTTTAAAGATCGCACCTCCCGACACCACCATATACATCTCTTCTGCCGGGTGATGATGCCACGGATAATAAAGGCCAGATGGCATATAAACCATAAAGAGCCGTAACACATCAGATGAAAACGGTGCGTTTTCACCTAAGATACAATAACACCCGAACCGATCCATAAAGTAATTGCCTATGTCGGAGCCCTTATAGGTTTCGCGCCAGTGTACGAGCTTACTGGCGGTACTAATTGCATTTTGAAGTTCAGAATAATTTTTTGAAATCAACCGTATATCGCTCTGAAAATAAGCACTACAATTGCAATGATAGGGGATTACATCCTGACGAATGATATCGTTTGGAAATGGCGCGAAACCCATCATCTCAGTATTTGTGGAATAAGCACTCTGCATTGTGCGCAACAGTGTTTGGAAAATTGCATCTTGGTTCATGTATCAATGGTTGAGCTAGCTGTATCTAATTTCTTGTTAGAAAACGACATCACTACCTGTTTGTTTCATTTTGAAAGATACGCGTATTTTACTCTTGGATGGGGCAAACAGTGTCCTGGTTAAAGGAACAATGTAAAAACTCAGCATAAGCTATATGATATGATGCAAGGCAAAACCGTGATTGCAATCGCGCACCGCCTTTCGACTATTGCCTGGATGGACTGGACTATAGTACTTGAAAAAGGGTCTGTTGCGGAAATTGGCACATATACCGAACTGTTAAAAAAAATAGTTTATACGCCGGGTTTTGAAACCGACAATCTGGCGGCTATATATATTGAGGCAAATGCATGACACCGTCGAATTGGATTGACCATATGGCGCCCGCGGATGGGCCACCTCCTGCCACTTTAAGGGGCTTTTTCCAGTGGTCCCTGACTGGTAGCTTTCAGATTCTGACGCTTTCGGGCGTAACGTCCATTCTAACTGGGGTGACGGAAGTCTCTGCAGTACTTATGCTGGGTATGTTGGTAGACGCGGCGCTGGCCTCGTCACCCCAAAACCCACTGGGTGACCAGATTTGGTTGTTTGCCGCTGGCGTGGTATTTTTTCTGGTGCTTCGGCCGATCTTTTTTGGTGTCTTTAGTTTTATGCAGACCAATGTTGTGACCCCGAATGTGTTCAATCTGGTGCTGTCACGTTTACATCGCTGGACGTTGGGGCAATCAGTCCAGTTTTTTGACAATGATTTTGCGGGTCGAATTGCGCAAAAAGAAATGCAAACGGCACGTGCAGTGACCGATGTGGTTGTCGAGATCCTGCACACGGTTCTATTCGCACTGGCCTCGGTGATTGGTGCGGCGTTAATGCTGACCTCGGTGGATGTGTCGTTGGCGGCTGGGCTATGCTTGTGGTTGTTGGCTTATTTAGGGTTGATCCGGTATTTTATGCCACTAATCCGCAAGCGTTCTGGGGCGCGGGCCAGCGCGCGGGCTATGGTCACTGGGCAAATTGTCGATACAGTCACCAACATTAAAACTGTGAAACTATTTTCACATGACGATCATGAAGATCGGGCCGCCCTTGAGGCGATGAGTGGGTTTCGGGATCGGTCTCTTGATTATGGTACGGTAGCATCGTGGTTCAGGTTTTGCCTCAACAGCTTGGGGGGCATCCTACCGGTGATGATGGTTGGGGGCAGCCTGTGGTTCTGGGGTACGGGTAGCATTAGCGCAGGTGATATTGCGGTAGTAGGGGCCATTTCTCTGCGCCTATCGCAGATGACTGGCTGGGTTAGCTATACGCTGATGACAGTCTATGCCAATTTGGGTGAGATTGAGGACGGTATCAGGACCTTGTCACCTCGTCACGAATTGACTGATCCGCCAGATGCACAGCGTCTGAAAGTGCGATCAGGCAAGATAGATTTTGATCAAATCCGCTTTGCTTATGGCCGGGATGTGGGTGGAGTTGATAATATTTCGCTGTTGATTGCTGGGGGTGAAAAAGTTGGTGTAGTGGGAGCTTCGGGTGCGGGTAAATCAACGTTGGTTTCACTTCTACTCAGGCTTTACGATACTGAAAAAGGCGCTGTGCGGATTGATGGTCAAGATTTGCGTGAAGTGACACAAGAAAGTTTGCGCCATCAGATTGGTATGGTGACGCAAGAAACTGCGCTGTTTAACCGCTCAGCGCGGGATAATATTCTATATGGCCGGGCTACAGCGAGCGAGGCAGAGCTGGTTGATGCGGCCAAGCAAGCCGAGGCGCATAACTTTATCTTGCAACTGCAGGATCATGAGGGTCGCCGTGGGTATGAAGCACATTTGGGTGAGCAGGGTGTTAAACTGTCTGGTGGTCAACGCCAAAGAATTGCACTGGCTCGGGCGATTTTGAAAGATGCTCCTATTTTAGTACTGGACGAGGCAACCAGCGCGCTGGACAGCGAAGTAGAGTCTGCGATACAAAGCGCTCTTGAGCGGGTAATGCGAGGGAAAACTGTTCTCGCAATTGCTCATCGGCTATCTACTCTTAGCAAAATGGACCGCATCATTGTGATGGATCAGGGCCATATCGTCGAAACTGGCTCTCATCAGGCACTCTTAGATCAGGGCGGTTTGTACTGTCGGTATTGGAAACGCCAGTCAGGCGGCTTCATTGAAACCAAACAGGCCGCAGAATAAGTTTTGTGTTACGTGGCGATCGTTGGGCCTAACATCCAAAACATATTAAAAAAGTTAGTTTTCTGTCTTCAGTTAGTCCGAATATGCACTCCAAAAATTATAGGAGCATATTATGGATCAAAATAAAATTTCACGTCCATGGTTATCCCATTCAGCCAAAGCAGCTTCCCAGCTTGGGATTGTGTCTGTCTCGTAACCATAAACTTTTCCAGTCCCAATCTGTAAGATACGTTTCATTGCTCTTAAATGGGATGGAGATGATCTATAAGCTAACATTTTTTTTCCATACGGTTAATGTGTGCTGGTAATGATTGCGTGAGTTGAACTCACACAGCAATACGCGATCAGCTTTTTGAGCACTAATAGATGCTGGTATCGTCGTTATCCAAAACCGTATCAAACTAATTAAGCTTTTTGGTTTGAGCCCTGTGTCTGAAACATACATTTGCGGCTCTCGCTCAATTATTTTTAACGTATTAAACTCTATGTATTTAGAAAATTTATTTAAGCAAATTATATTATCTAGTTAACACTCTTTCTAATACCTTCTTTCATTTCAAACTTTTGGTTAAGTTACCCTCAGCTGGCATAGCATTGCGTTTAATGCATGGCGGCAATTCCTTACTGTGTGATGATGTTGGCGCTAACATTTTATATAGCATGTTAAATATAGCAAGGAGATCATAATGCTTAGACAACTATTTAAATCGATGGTCTTAGCCCGTCAGGCTTCCGCTGCACACGAAGCTATGCGGTATATGACAAACCACCAATTTGATGAAATTGGCTTTACCCGTGATAATTATATTGAGGGTATAAAAGCTCGTATTTCAGCAGAACTGGACGCAGAAGAAGCAACGGCAATGTCAGCAGCGCCGGTGAATATCAATCTAAAGGCAGCTGCTTAATTCAGGCTCTTGATTTAGAGATGCCCGAAAGTTTAAAATGTTTACGTGCGCAATGGGACCGTCATGAGTAATCACCTTTATGCTGCTGAGATGTTTTACGGTGTCTCTTTAACTCCTTAGTCAGCATTAATTCGAACGCCAAAAATTATAGGAGCTAATGATGACTAAGCGACAAAAATTATTTTTAGCCTTATTCATTTTATTTTGCTTAGTGTTGGCTGGTCTACGAGTTTATTCCATTGTGGCCCGCAACCAAGATCTTATCGAAATGGTGAGCTAGTAGTCCTACTGGCATAGGGCTACTTTTGGATAGAACATTAACGACGTTTGGATCTAGTTTAACCTGAGGGCGTTTAGGGATATACTTAATTGTATTAAAATCAGATGATCATGGATAAGAATAAGACAGCTAAACTTTGAAAGGACATACAGTGGCTAAAGGTAACAACCGAAAACAAAAAGAAACTAAAAAACCAAAGAAAGAGAAAGTAAAAGTCTCTGCGACCGCCAATTCCCTTGCTGGAAAGCCAGCGATTGGTACAAAAAAGTAAAGAGCCACACTGTTAGACGTTTTAGAGCTATGTCTTTCACTCCTATTTGGAGCTTACATTTCTTTTTGCTTTGAGGATTTTGTGAGCGTTTTTGCTATCCAAACGTCAAGCAAATCAATTTCTTTTTTTGAAAGACGAAGGCCAAGCTTTGAGCGGCGCCAAACAATATCCTCTGCTGTCCGTACATACTCTTTTTCAATCAACCAATTCACTTCTCGCTCGGTTAAATCAGCCCCAAAGTTTTGTCCAAGTGAAGATGCTAATTTTGCATCGCCAAGAATGTGAAACGCATCCATACCGTAAGCCTTAACTAAACGAGACACCCAGCGGTTACTTAAAAATTGATATCGCTTCATTAATTGCTCAATCAGCGCCGCAACCCCATCGATTGGAAAGTCGCCGCCGGGTAGAGGCACGCCAGCAGTCCACGGCTTTCCAGTATTTGGAACGAATGGTGTGATCTTCTCCAACGCCTTCTCAGCAAGCCTGCGGTATGTTGTGATCTTGCCACCAAAGACGTTTAGGATTGGAGCACCAGCTGAACGATCAACCCTCAAGACATAGTCGCGAGTTGCGGCTGTGGTCGACCTTGCACCATCATCATAAAGAGGACGAACGCCAGAATAAGTCCAGATAACGTCATCTTTTTTAATATCTTTTTTGAGGTATTTAGAAGTAAAATCAATAAGGTAATTTTCCTCTGTGGGCGTGCAAACTGGAGTTTGGTTCACATCCAAATGCTCTGCATCTGTTGTGCCAATCAATGTAAAATCAGTCTCATAGGGAATTGTAAATACAATCCGTCCGTCTTCACCCTGGAAAAAGTAACATTTGTTATGGTCATAAAGCTTATGGGTCACGATGTGGCTACCACGAACTAGCCGCACGCTTTCGGTGGAATTGATCCGCACAGTGTTACGAATGATGTTTTCAACCCATGGACCACCTGCATTTACCAACATACGCGCGCGCACAACACGTTTGGCGCCGCCCTGGGGCTCAACGGTTACGTGCCAAATCCCTTCAACCTGCTCGGCCGAAATAACCTTTGTGCGAACATTGATCAGCGCGCCGCGCGCTTCGGCGTCCCGTGCATTCAGAACCACCAAACGGCTATCTTCGATCCAGCAATCGGAATACTCAAAGGCCTTTTTAAAGTGGTCCTCAAGTGGCGCACCCTCAGGTGTACCAGCCAATTTCAGAGAGGTTGTCCCCTTTAGAATTTTTCGCCCACCAAGATTATCATAAAGAAATAAGCCAAACCGAATGAGCCACGCTGGACGACGGCCCTTCATCCAAGGCATCACAACGCCTAAAACCTTTGACGTCGGCGTATCGCTATCAAACCGCATGTTCTCGTGGTAAGGTAGTATGAAACGCATTGGCCAAGATATATGTGGCATTGCTCGCAAGAGCGTCTCGCGCTCGATCAACGCTTCGCGAACAAGGCGAACTTCCCAATATTCAAGATAACGTAATCCGCCATGGAAAAGTTTCGTCGATGCCGATGATGTTGCTGAGGCTAAATCGTTCATCTCAGCCAGCTCGACGCTCAAACCGCGGCCAACTGCATCACGGGCAATACCGCATCCATTGATTCCGCCACCAATGACGAAGAGGTCAACTATCTTATGAACTTCACGCTGTCCCACAAATACCCTCTCGCAATTCATATCCTTTAAGTCTCAAATCTACTTGTAGGCGGGATTGATCAATTTAGTCTTCCAAATACTAGGATGCAAATTGGCCTAACAATGCGATAGAGGTCAATAGTTTATGTTTGCGTTTTCTTCACAATCCTAATCGTTGATGCTGTTTGAGAATCCGTTTCTGCCTGGAAAATCTAGCGCTAGTTTTCTTGCGCTTTCCATCTTTAGCCATAATCGGAGTTTTTTTCGCCGTTGGCCTTGCTCCTCGTGATCTTCAAATGCAGTGCGGGAATGTAGAACGGCGTAATTATTAGCAAACTGGATATCGCCTGGCTCCAACATCATGTCTATACGCATTTCTGGAGCCATCATGATATTGTCGAATAGATCCAATGCTTCTCGCTCTATCTGTGATAATGGTATGCCCATTTGCTCAAAACCAAGCTCTATATATTGTCTTAAATACCGGCAACTTAATTTGCCGTCGTTAAAGCTGAATATGGGTGACATTTGATCCTGTCCCAAATGGGCATAGAACCAGGGCTTGTAAAATACCCCCAGCAACTCAGGCTCCCGCCTGATGACCTCATTATAGATTGCTGCCGCACTGACTAGACTACTCATGCCGCCGTGTTTTGCTTTGCGTACACATAGTAAACCAACCACATCGGACGGATCGGTATGATAAGGCAAGTACAGATTAGTTTCATAAACGCGAGTATCTTTTTTAGAGATATCACCGATATTTATTACTTGGCCAAGCAAATCACCTTTTGGATTCTGCGTGACTGGTTGGCCCATATAAAGACCGATCGCGTAATAAATAGTGTTGATTTGATCTACGTTATAGCTGTCAAGAGGCAAGCCTCGGAGGAGGGCAAAACCGCACCCATTTTCTAGCTCATCTTTTATCATATCGAGTGTGGTGTTCGCTGCGCCAATATCAACATCGTCTTTGGTCATATTTGGAAAGATGGCTCCGCGCACCTGAAGATTGGCAAGCATATTATCCAGCGCCGCAATCTCACCGCTTTTCAAGTGATGACACCAGCTGTCATCATTCACAAAATCAGCTCTTTTCCAAACAGATTGTCCGATAATTTGACTGGTATGCATGATGGTCATTATGAAACACTTTCACTGCCTAGATCACTTAGATAATATTAGTATTAAAGATATTTTTGCTAAATCAAATCTACTTTTTTATGTTAAGTTTACGCTGATTGTAGTATAATTTTATTTAAAAATATCAAAAAATTTGGTTAATTTTTTTTATTACTGGCAATACATCCCTCTCGTCCGCTACGCTTCGCCTGAGAGTGGAGGATGCAAAATGATTGAAGTAGACTGGGCGCGCTTAAAGGCACACGAGTTGCGAAAATTGGCCAGTGAAAATGCAATCGTTATCTTGCCTATCGCCTCGATAGAACAACACGGGCCGCATTTGCCCGTAATGACAGATACGCGGTTAGGACAGGAAATTGCTCACCGTGCTGCACGAAAGGCATATAGCACTCGCGCAGTCGTGGTGGCCCCGGTGGTCTGGTCAGGCCTATCGGAGCACCACATGGCTTTTGGGGGCACGCTAACTTTATCGCACGATACATTTAGACGCGTGGTACGTGATCTTATTGAGGCCATAACGCGGCAGGGCTTTAAAGATATTTTAATTTCAAACTCCCACGGTGGAAATATAATTGCCATACAGCAGATCTTGGATGAGTTGGCGCCTACATCCAAGGCAACAGTGGTGGCTACTAACTATGACATTGAAGCTGGAGAGGATTTATCTAGGCACTTACAAGATCAACCTAGTGTAATGCATGCTGGTGAGGCAGAAACCTCAATGATGCTGGTCTGTGAGCGTGATCTTGTTGACACTTCGAACATAACTAAGCTTGCAAGTCCGGAGGGTGGCAAACACTTTTTGTCGGCGGGACGGAATTCATATAGATGGCGGCCTTTTACGCATATGACTGAAAATGGCTTAACCGGAAATCCGACGCGTTCCAATGCTACAAAAGGCGAAAAAATGCTGGAAGCGGGCGCAAAAGCTTTGGCAAACCTGTTAATTGATCCGGAGACTTGGGCGGCTCCAAAAGACTTAAGGTTGACCAAAACAGGTATTTTCTAGGTTTATTTACTATCCAAATTTTGTTACTGTGAAAATTCCTTTTAAACAAAAAGTACTTTTTTATGATTAGAACCCATAACTGCGCAAAGACGTAATTGTCATTTTTCATCTAATTGCATTACTATAGGTAAAGTAAAAAATCGACTGTAGGTCAGTCAGTACTCTGTAAAGCCTAAGATTAAAAAACAACGGAAAAGACGCTGAGACTAGCGATAGTAAGCATATTGGGCATAAGGATGCATGTGATGAAAAACAAGTATATTACAACTCAATGCGGCCTTGACAAATATGACCAGTTGAAAGTGAAAAGTGGAATATTTAACAGTGTAAGGTTTTATTGGTTCGTTTTTTTTGCATCTCTAAGAGATGGATATGGGAGCATAAAGCTGTGGTTGCGAAATGCAAAAAACGAATAGTTTTCCAATAGCGATATAAACATTAATTTTACGGGGAACTATCTAATGAAAATAACTTTTTTAACATTTTTATCAGTAACAAGTGTTTTTTTGTTTATTGACGTTATTTGGTTATCACAATCATTTGGTTATTTCTATGAACCAAATATCGGAGACCTCCTGAGAGAGGACGTCATAATACTTCCGGCGGCACTGTTCTATTTAATTTATCCGTTGGGGATTACTGTTTTAATAGTTTTACCATCATTAAATAAAGGTTTGCTGAGATCTATTTTCTTCAATGGGTTTGTTCTTGGTTTCGTTGCCTACGGCACATATAATTTAACCAATATGGCAACTCTGTCTGGGTGGTCTGTTAATGTTGTGGTTGTAGATATGATTTGGGGAGGGGCCCTGACAGGGGTCTCCGCCCTCTTGGGCACCTACATTGCACGAAAAGTTCTCAAAGTGTAGCATCATAAATCTGCATCACAGTAATTAAAGCTTGATAACCAGTATTATTTTTTTTGGCTCATGTAGCAAAGGATCTGTTTGATGAAGTTCTTACTCGTGTGGATTGTGAGTGGTGGCGTACTTGATAGTGGGCTTCGCTATGATGATGCAACTAGCTGTTTTGCTGCCGCAAAGAATAGTGGAATTGAGCTTAATGCGGTCGGTCTGCGCAATCTAAAATTTACCTGTATTCCAGTTGCAGCGGGTAAAGGGTTAAAGGTCCTAATAGCTCCAACCTCCAGATCGCCTTTTCCGTTCTAAGCCTCTACTAAGTTTTTTAAATCACTGCTTCAAAAAATTGTAATGTTCGATCCCATGCAATTGCCGCTGAGCCAGGGACGTAACTTGCCCGTTCGTTGCAGTTGAAGCCATGACCTGCCTTCTCATAAAGATAAAACTCAGCCTCTGGATTATGTTTGTGGACCTCCTCATAGTTTTCGGGAGGAATTGAAGCATCGTCAGCACCGTAATGGAATTGTACGGGGCAGTTTGGAGTTTCAGTTGCAAACTGCTTAACCAAGCCACCGTAAAATGAGCTTGCTCCAACAAATCCATCCAGTCTTGTTGCAGCTAACCAGGCTAGTGACCCGCCAAGGCAAAAGCCAACTATGCCTACGTTACCAGCACTGGCTACATTTTCACGCGCGGCTTCTAAATCTAGCAGGGCAGTATCTATGTTGAAGCTAAGCATTAGTTTTTTTGCTTGATCAACCTCCTTAGGAGTATAGCCGCTGTCAAAACCCGGACGGATCCGATCAAACACAGCTGGTGCAATTGCTACATACCCATTTTTGGCTAAGAGGTCGCAGAGAGATTGGATATGTGAGTTAACACCGAAGATTTCTTGTACCACGATAATGGCACCGCGTGGCTTCCCATTAGGTTTTGCCAGATACGAGCCAAGTTGAAACCCGTCTTTCGCAATTAGCTTTTTATGGGCCATCCGTTTCACCATTAATTGAGAAAGGTTACGTTGAGTATAAACAATGCATTATTTTAAACTAGACCCAGTCCAGTTTTCAAACTTTTTGACAGTGCAGTTGATATCCTAGTCTTACAGACTAGAATAAATCTAAGTGAAAAGAACGTGGTTTATTGAATCTATTTTGTGATCTCGAGGGAGAATTTACGTGGCTAACTTTAAGACCCAAGTTGCAATCATTGGTGGAGGGCCGGCTGGCCTTTTACTAAGCCACATTCTGCATCTTAATAAGATAGATAGCATTATTATCGAACGCCAAAGCAAGAGCCATGTTTTAGGGCGAATAAGGGCTGGCGTTTTAGAAGCTGGAACAGTCCAGCTTCTTCGTGATGTTGGCTTGGGTAGTAGAATGGATAAAGAAGGCATGTCTCACGATGGTACAAGCATCACGTGGGAGGGAAAGCCTAGCCTTTTTATTGATGTTAAAAAGTTTACTGGAAAAACTTTCATGGCGTATGGCCAGACATCTATTACTGAGGACCTATTTCAGCAAAGGGAGATTGATAATGGGCATATATTTTGTGAAGCCTCAGAAGTAGAAATTAATAATATAGAAAATAAGCATCCTGAAGTTACATTCGTTCATGATGGAAAACCTCAAAAAATAACGTGTGACTATGTTGCTGGGTGTGATGGATTTCATGGAGTTTCACGTCATGTTATCCCCGAAAGCCAGCAACGTTCTTTTCAGAGGAATTATCCTTTTGGATGGTTGGGAATAATGGCTGAAGTACCGCCATATAAAGATGTTTTATATGGGTATCACAGCGAAGGTTTTGCTTTGGCTTCTCAAAGAAACCCAATGCTAAGTCGATTCTACATACAAGTAGATATTAATGACAAAATTGAAGATTGGTCCGATGACCGGTTTTGGGAAGCCTTGATGAGGCGGCTGCCAGATGAGGTCACCAAAAATATAAAAATAGGGCCATCAATCGAAAAATCAATTGCCCCCCTGAGAAGCTTTGTATCCGAACCAATGCAATATCATAATTTATTTTTGGCAGGAGATAGCGCTCACGTGGTCCCTCCAACGGGCGCCAAAGGTTTGAATTTGGCTGTTTCTGATATTTATTACTTAAGTAGAGGTATTATTGAATCTTATAAAAACAAAAATAATAAGTATTTGGAAAATTATTCTAAAACAGCATTATCCAGAGTTTGGAGTGCTATAAATCTAAGTTGGCGACTAACTAAAATGTTACATACTTTTCCAGGCGAAGATCCATTTGATGAACAACTAAGACAGTCTGATTATGATCTCTTACTTAAGTCCGAGGCATTACAGCAGGCATTAGCTGTTCAGTATATTGGTCTGCCATTTGATGTATAAATACATTCAAAAATCTTAAATAAATCCAAAAATTCCGTTAAAAACCAATCTTAAAGCAATTAATGTGACTAGCCATTTAAACACCTTTCTAAATGTTATTTCAGATATTTTTTTAGTAGTTCTTTTGCCTAGCCAGGTGCCTAAAAAACCTGCCAATGTTGCGCCAACAATGTGTGGTAAATATGTAAGATAATTAAACCCTAAACTTGAAAATCCAATAATCTTAAAAATATCCATAAGTAACATACAGGCTGCTAATGTACCTGTAATCTGCATTTTAACTAATTCAGTTCGTAATATTGCTGGCTGTAAAAATGCACCAACGCCAAAAATAGTTGCCACAAACGAATGAACTGTGCCAACCAGGATAAAAATTTTAGAAGATCCTGCCGGTAATTTAAAAGTTCCCACCCAAATAATAACTAAGAGTAAGCAACCAATTATTAATGACAATAACGATTCTGGTATAATAATAAAAACTTTAACCCCAAGAAAGACACCTAGGCTTGAACCAATGAAAACAGGCAGCACTATGCGCCAGGCGATATGTTTCCAAAAAAAGAACACACGAGAAACCAACGATGCAAATGCTAAAAGAGGCATTAGAGGAACTGCTATTGTCATAGGAAAAATAGTGGATCCGACGGCTAATAAAATATAGATACCGCCGGTAGCAAATGCAGCGTTAATAAATGCTGCTACTAAGCTACCAAATGTTACCACTATTACTGAAAAATCCATCAATTCATTTTCACTATCTGATTAAGCCCTTTTAATAAAACACAAAGATTGCACGGTAAATTTGTGCGTTGCGATGATTTTATCATTGGCTGCGATAATTTAAATTACTGCTTATCAACATAACGAGTAAGGTGCTTCCATGGGCAGAGTAGTTCTTACTATTTATAGCTATATAACAGATAAAGTAACTCCAATAAGTAGCTAACTGAACCAGATGAAATCTATTAGATTGATGTGCGCTCAAACATATGCAGTAAATGCTTCTCATGGAAGGCAAGTTTAAAAAATATAAAAAACTTATCGAACTGCAGTTAGAAAATTTGACCGCAGAAGATGCTCTGGGTCAAAGTGGACAAAAGACTGTTAAATTAGATCAGCAGTCAATTGGACGACTTTCGCGCATGGATGCGCTCCAATCCCAAGCAATGGCGAAAGCACAGCAAAGGCGCAGGGATGCCCTTAAGCTATCACTGCGAGTGGCACTTCAGAGATTAAATGACGAAGAGTTTGGTTATTGCTACGACTGTGGCGATGGAATTGAAGAAGCCCGCCTATTAGCTAGCCCAGTTGTTATAAAATGCATGTCTTGTCTGAAGGGGTAGTGGGCAATGAGTGAAATATATTTTCTGTAACCTCCGCGCCTCTCGGTTGTTGCCAATAGCAGTTAAAACGATCACCTCAGTCCGCTACTGAAGTTTGTGGTGGTTGTGGGTTTTTGGCAGGGTTTGTGTCAATTAACTTTACTTCTAATATATCTTTATTATCTTTAATTGCTTCGATTTCTTGCTGAATGGCTGCTGCAATATTCTTTTCATAAACCTGTTCAAGGCCCAAATAGAATGCAAATGATTTTGTGTGCTTCTGTTGCTTGATCGGATCTTTGATAACAGCTTTTGTCCACTCATATAATGGATAACTTTGAATTCCATTTTGTTCAGCCTCGTTGCAATACTCTTGAAATGCATCGAATGTACAAACAAGGGTCATTTTATGGCTAGACGCGATTTTTCTAAGTTCATCTGCGCGTATTGAAGGCTGATTTTTTCGTAAATCATCTGATAGTCCCTGCGACAACTTTAGTCTTACTTGATACAACCAATTTGACATACAGCACCTTCATTTTTACGAAATTATAAGCTAAATTTTTAATCGACAATACATATGTGTTAGCCCATGCTAGATTTTAAGAATTTAGTAAACCTTATTGGATTGTGCTGTATAAATGTTTAAATCTTTTTTTCCAAAACCCAAGCTATTCGTTTTTTCGGCCATTATATGGTCGGCAATATTAATAACTTTCTGGTACTCACAGGGTGAAAACCTAGGAAAAGCCATTGGCTTCGAACTGTTAAATGAAAAAACAGTAATTGGACTTGGCCACTTCGTGACACCAGAGTTTCTTTGGTTTGATGTTTACTATCTTTTGGGCACGCTAGCCTTTTATTTTGCTTGGCGGTTCTACAGTCCACACAATTGGCAGAATTGGTCCATTTTAGGATCGGCCCTCCTAATATATTTGTCGTATGCATCTGTGCAGGTTTCTGTTGTAATTAATGCTTGGTACGGACCCTTTTACGATGACATCCAAAAAGCCTTATCAGGCAACAGCGATGTAGAGGCAGAAACCCTTTATAGGCATTTCATAGTTTTTGGTTCGATAGCATTTCCGTATGTTGCATTTATGATTGGAAATAGGTTCTTTACTTCACATTATATTTTCAGATGGCGATCGACGATGAATGATTACTACATTGGTCGATGGAAGAAGTTGCGGACAGTGGAGGGCGCCTCACAGCGTGTCCAGGAGGACACAATGCGTTTTGCTGGAATCATGGAGGGACTGGGAGTTTCCCTTGTGGATTCATTGATGACGTTGATTGCTTTTCTTCCGGTTCTTGCTGCGTTGTCGGTTCATGTCGAGACAATGCCTATTGTCGGTGCGATCCCTTATCCATTAGTGGTATTATCCATAGCATGGGCAATTTTTGGTACGCTTTTACTCCTTGTTGCTGGAATTCGTTTGCCGGGCCTTGAATTTAAAAATCAGAGAGTTGAAGCTGCTTTTCGAAAGGAGTTAGTGCTGGGCGAGGATTCAGAGGCACGGGCCGAGCCTATCAAATTAAGAGAATTATTTGACAATGTAAGAAAAAACTATTTTCGGATATACATTCACTACACCTACTTTAATCTTTTCCGCTATATGTATTTCCAGGCAGACAATGTGATTGCATATGTTTTCCTTATACCCACGATAGTATCTGGCAGAATCACTTTAGGAATAATGAACCAAATTTTGCGGGCTTTTGGCCAAGTTGCTTCATCCTTCCAGTTTTTGGTGGCCTCTTGGACATCTATAATTGAACTGATTTCGATTTATAAAAGACTGCAAGCATTTGAAGCAACTATAGACGACGATGTATTACCGAAGATGGATCAAGAGTTTTTGGAACAAGGAATGAAAGAAAAATAATATCATACGGTTTGAGAAATTAATAAATTAAATACAAAAACCTACTTCAATTGGACGTGGTGGGGGCCAAACGCTGCACTAAGGCAGATGCCACATCTTTTCCACTTTGATACGCGCCGTGTGCAGTTCCAAACCAGGGGAGAGAGAATGCCTCACCAGCAAAGGCAATCAAGCCGGTATCTAGTGCAATCATATCTCGCCGGTTTTGTCCTGCACCCGGTCGGGCGTAACTGTATCCACCTTGAATGAACGGGTTAACCTGCCAGTCTGTTGCTGAAGTTCCGCATACTAGGTTTTGAACATTAGACCCAAACACAACTTTCAGTTGCTGCGTTGCAAAGTCAACCATTGCCTTTGCGCCTTGGCCAACCAAATCACGGGCCTGTTGGCCCGCAATATGGGCAACTAGCATGGGTTGGCCGCCGCGTGAAATCTGGAAGTAAATTGGGTTTTCTTTTTGATTGGAACTAACCCAGATAGCTTCGTTATCTTCGGGATCAAATGGATACTTCTTAAGCGCAATTCCAACTTTCTCATACGTTCCACAGGGCACCTCTGACACCAAGGTAAGCATCTGTTGAACTGGTCCGGAAGGAAAGGTAATCTGGCCAGACCGTAATACATTTGTCGACACTGTTATAATGACGGCGCGTGCTTCAATATCCTCTGAATTTGTTTGAACCCGTACGCCATTACGGTGATGCATGATGGAGGATACCTTGATGCCAGTTTGGATCGGCAACCCCACTGCCATTCTTTTTATTAAATCTCCATACCCCGATGTTAATAACCAGTTAACGTTGGTGTCCTCGTAATCACCATACCCACAAGCTGATACATTTTTAGTGTTGTCGCTGCACATAAGTGTCACCATTGCGTCCGCTATATCAGACTCAATGCCGCCTTTAACTGGGATATCAGAGATCGCAATATCATGACCTTTCTTTGCAGAGGCATATATGTCTACGAATCTTTTGTTTATACCATGGTGAACAGCGGATTTCTGAGCAGCATTCGCCCACTGGTTTTGAGTCCATAATAAGGCTTTTTCACTACGGTCTGTCGTATCGTATACTGAACCAATTTGGTCTGCCCAACTGACAAGTGGATTTACATTGGCGCAATGCAGCCAACTACAACCTTGGTCCCAGTGACTGGGAAGTGTTGTGGTGTCTGTGTAGGCTCGTCCGCCAACGCGGTCATTAGCCTCTAGTATTATAAAAGGAATACCAAGTTCTTGCAGAGTTATTCCTGCGCTAATTCCTGCAGCTCCAGCACCGATGATCACAATTCTATCTGACATTCATAAGGCCAAAGTTAATAGTTTTAACATACACATTTATCATACTTCTGGTGAATTATTCATTCGTTTTTTATATTAGACTTGGAGTTATTTTCATTAAAACATAGCAGTCTTGGCTTCAGAGGGATAGAGATATTAACACGCAAAATTGACCTTAGCCGATAGGCCTTGGTTTAGATATTTGGTCTATAAACATTAAATACTTTGCGTCTGTATAATTCACAAGACTGAACTAACTAATCTGAAACTGATGAAGGTACAAAAGAATTAACAACAACCACACCAATAACTATTAGTGTGAGGCCCAAAATCATTTGCCAAGATAAGGGCTCATCAAAAATCAATTTTCCGAGAATAGCTATAAGAAATACACCTAGCCCTGCCCATGAGGCGTAAACCACTGCAATTGAAATGGTTTTCAAGGCAAAAGTTAAAAAATAAAAAGAGACTAAATAAGCAAATATTAATCCTAGGGTTGGAAAAAGTTTGGTAAAGTTTTGTGAAACAGGGAGTAGCATAGTCCCGCAAACCTCGAAAACTATAGCTAATGATAGAAATATGTAACTTTTCATATCGCTACTGCAATTTTCTTTTTTGGATCATAGAAGGGTTTTTCTACGACGGTTGCAGACACTTTTTCTGACCCTATCTCAACTTCCAGGTTAGTCCCAATCTTTGTAAAGTCGGTCGCAACAATGGCCAGCGCTATATTTTTTTTCAAACGTGGAGAATAGATTGCTGATGTCACTTTCCCAACTGGTCTATCTTTATGTTTAAGGGTCCAGAAAGTTGTGTTTGGTCCTTTAAGTGGCGCGGTCTTTAAATTTAACCCAACTTGCATGCGCTGTATGCCCTCATTCTCAATTAGACGAAGGGCGTCTTTTCCTACAAAATTCGCGTCCATATCCAGGTCTATTAATCGCCTCAATCCCAGCTCATAAGGATTTGTATTTACATCTGCATCTGCATGATAGGAAAGCATACCACCTTCAATCCGTCGTATGGATGATGTGTGCCCGGGCTTTAAACCAAGTGGAGCACCTGCTACCATTATTTTTTCCCAAAGTTCGTTGCCACGAGACCCATCTTTTAAGAAAATTTCATAGCCGAACTCACTTGACCACCCGGTCCGTGAAATTAAGAGTGGAATGCCGTCTAGTTCTAGCTCTTTATGCCAGTAGTAGCGTAACTCAGACACGCTATCACCAAACAACTTTTGCATTATTTGGCCAGACTTTGGCCCCTGGAGTTGAAGAGGTGACACGTCAGGTTCGCAAATTGTGACATCGAGATTGGAATTTACTGCAACGCCCTGCGCCCAAAGGAGGACGTCGCTATCGGCTAAAGAAATCCAGAAATGATTTTCTGCCAATCGTAGAAGTATTGGGTCGTTTATAATGCCACCTTCAGCATTTGTAATTAGAATGTATTTGCATTGCCCAACTGCCAATTTAGATAGATTACGGGGGGTCAAAAATTGTACAAAACGTGCGGCATCTGGACCTTTAATCTCAACCTGGCGCTCTACCGCCACGTCGCAAAGAATTGCATCATTAACAAGGTTCCAAAAGTTTTGCTCAGGATCTCCAAAATCTCGCGGTATGTACATATGATTATAAACGGAGAACTCCTTAGCGCCCCATCTCACAGTTGAGTCAAAATAAGGTGATTTCCGAATTTGTGTTCCAAAACCAAAGTTTTCTACGTTTGACATTATTTTCCTTATTTTTGTAATTAAGCCAGTATACCAAGTTTAATATATTGATCCTACTGGGACCATAACCAAATAATTAGTGTCAATAATGACGTGACGCAATCTAGTTTAAAATTAAGTTTTCTTTGCTAGACTTTCTACATTACGATACCCCACAATAATGATATTTCCCGACTAGAATTAAACTGGATGACTTGTGACTAAATTTGATATCAGTGCGATAACCCTTGATGCGATGCAGCAGCGGACGGAAGAGCTGAGACCTACAATCGTACGAACCCCAGTTGCACCCTTAACTTCGACGCTGATTTCCCAAGTACTAGAAGGCAGTACTATCCATCTGAAAATGGAGTGCTTTCAGCACACTGGGACGTTTAAGGCGCGTGGTGCGTTATCTGTAGCGAGGGCTATCCCAACAGCGAAGAAAGTGCATGGGATTACAGCGGCTAGTGCTGGTAATCATGCCATTGCATCAGCCTGGGCTGCACAACAATGTGGCTTATCGGCAAAGGTAGTAATGCAGTCCAGTGCGAACCCTTTTCGTGTCAAGCTCGCGCAAGCGCAATGCGCTGAGATAATCATGAAGGATGGTGGGCAAGCCACCTTTGGTGAAGCTGAGCGCCTGCAGACTGAGGAAGGAAGAACTTTTATCCATCCCTTTGAGGGCCTCAATACCTCCCTTGGTACAGCGGGCGTTGGTTTGGAGTTTCTTGAAGATGTGCCGGACTTGGAGGCAGTAATTGTAGCGGTAGGCGGTGGTGGTTTAATTAGTGGCATCGCCGCCGCAGTTAAAGCAATCAATCCAGCTTGCAAGGTCTATGGTGTGGAGCCTGTCGGGGCTGACAGCATGTCACGGAGTTTAGCAGCCCAACGTCCGGTTGTGCTCGATAAGGTCGATACGATTGCTGATAGTCTTGCTCCACCAATGGCTTTACCGCTTGGGCACGCCTTATGCGCGGCATACGTTGATGATATAGTAACAGTTACAGATGATGAGATTTGTGCCGGAATGGTAATATTACAACAAGAAGCAAAGCTGGCGGTTGAGCCTGCAGTGGGTGCAGTGATGGCGGGCTTAATGCTGCCACTGCGAAACCGTCTTAAAGGTAAACGCATTGGGCTTGTGGTCTGTGGTGCCAACATAGATGTTGCCAGCTACAGCCAATTTTTGGAGCGGGGCCAGGGAAATATTTCTAGACTGACTGATTGCTCATAAAGTTGCTTTAGAATTAAAAGTATTAAAAATTGAAATTGATTACGCTAATATTGATCAGGGTACTGAGCCGATTATTGGTGCAATTTGGTCACGGTCAAAGTTTGCACCACATAATACAACGGCGCTTACTTTGCCCTCGTTTTGAGTCTGATCCGCTTGCCAGGCCGCGAACGCTAGTCCGGCAGAACCCTCTACTAACATTTTTTCCGTCCACGCTATGTGACGCAAACCCTCGGCTATCTGGTCCTCAGAACAGTCGATTAGTTGATCTATTACCTCCGACCCAAGGGTCATAGTTATTGAATCATTATCTACACCCCCAGCACATCCGTCCGCTAAGGTTTCCAAATGAGTAACCTCAACATTACCACCTGCCCGAATGTTGGCGGCCAAAGCAGCTGAGTTTATTGCACTTACGCCTACGACACGTGTTTGAGGTGAAAATGCTTTGAGGACAGACCCAATACCTGAAATTAATCCACCACCGCCAATTGATACATAGATGACGTCAAGTTTGGGTAATTGTTCAAGCAACTCAAGTGCTATAGTTCCTTGTCCAGCTATGACTTGTGGGTCGTTGTAAGGGGAAACATAGATTTTTTTCTGCTCTTTGGCTAACGCTTGGGCGTGTTGTTCTGCTATCCCAGAGTCGTTGGAATATAGGATAGTATCAGTACCGAGAGCCTTAATTCTTGTTAATTTTTCACGGGCTACTGTTTCCGGCAAAACCACGGTCAGATCGTGGCCTGTCATTTGGGCTGCAGTAGCAAGAGCCAACCCGTGGTTTCCAGATGATGCCGTAATGGCAGGTACGTCCGTAGATAGAGATGTAAGCTTTGCCAAGGCTCCACGGAACTTAAACGATCCTGTTTGTTGAAAATTTTCAGCCTTATAGAAAAGACTGGACCCATTAGTGAAAGGCTGGCGTGACGCAATGCAAGGTGTTGGACTTAACCAACCCTTGATCCGTTTATATGTTTCTATGGAGAGTGCGGCTTGCTCAAGTACTTTGGTGGATGCAGTCATAAGTTTCCCTTTAGTCTTTTTTGTAAGACGCAGTGGCGTCAATTATGGCTTGCGTGATTGCAATATCCTGTGCAGCGATACCTGTTAGATCTGCAACAGTAATGTCATTATCAGAGTGCCGACCGGTATGGGTTCCTGATAAAATATGCCCAAGTTCAGTTATATCTAAAGATGGATCGGTCCTGCTAGCAGTTTGAAATTCGCCGTGTTCGAGGGATTGGCGCGCACTGTCACAAACTCGCAACGAGGCTGATGTTACCAGCCCCGTTGGAAGCTCTTGCTTTCCTGGACTATCTGCCCCAACCGCGGTGACATGCGTGCCACTGCGCACAAGGCCATCTGCAAATAAAGGTGTTGTTGCAGGTGTTGTTGTTAATATGATCTCTGCGACCCCAACTTCTTTCTCTAATTTAGAAGCTACTTCAATTGTCAGCCCTTGATTTGAAAGCTCGTTTGCTGTGCTCTGAGCCGCAGCTGTATCGCGGCCCCAAATTCGAAAGCTTAAGGATCTTTCGGGCATCAACTCAGCCAGGCATTGTGCTTGCATTTTTGCCTGAATGCCGGCGCCGAGCACAAGTACTTTCGACGCATGACCACAGGCGAGTGCGCGGGTAGCCAATGCGCCACCGATGGCTGTTCGCATGTCAGTTAGCCAGCCTTCGTCTCTTAGAATGGCAACAGTCTCGCCAGTCGCCGCCGAAAAGGCGAGCATAATTCCGTTAGATGATGCTAAGCCCTTAGAGGGGTTATCGTAGAAGCCTGATGCAATTTTAATAACGTAACTAGCGGTTCCTGCAATGTGGCCCGATTTTATATGACAGTCACCATTTGCTTCAGGAAATCCAAGATGCACAACTTCAGCGGCCTGTACATGCCCTTTAGCGGAGGCGATGTAGGCGTTTTGAATTAGCGTTACAGCCTTTTCAAAACTAAAGAGTTTCATAATTTGTGTTTTATTTAAGTCTAACATCAGGTGTCTCTCTTCGATTTTCTGTGAAGCTAATTGCCGTTCAGTTAGGGTACAACTTAAATTATCAAATATATTAATTTTGCTCAATCACCGTTTTATTACTTTTCTACAAAAACCTTTACTTCTTTTATTTTAAGTTCTTTCCAGTGTCTGACTATTTGATAGGGCTAAAAGATTTAATTTCATGCTAGTAGTTAGGCAGTTATTAAAGACGCTTACCCCCAGAGAACTTATTCTAAGTAATTGAAAGTAGTTATAAAATTATAATCTTAAGGTTATATAAAATAAAAATATATAATTCCTTCCTTTAATTCACATTTAGCACTACAAAATCCATTCGTCAGTTTGTTGCCAACTTAAATATAATAGATTTTGGGAAGCTTAGGTAAGATGAAAAAAATAGGTATCATGATTTGTGGGCATGGTAGCCGTTCAAAGGCTGCTGAAACAGAGTTTGGGTTGCTGTCGGTAGGTCTTAAAAAAAGATTTCCATCAATTCCAGTTAGGCACGGATTTCTTGAATATTCGGCACCCAATATACACATGGGGCTTGATGAACTGCGGGACCTGGGGGTTGATGAGATTTTAGCAGTTCCAGGCATGCTTTTTGCTGCGACGCACGCGCGAAATGATATTCCGTCGGTTTTAACATCCTATGAAAAACAAAACCCGCAAGTTAAAATTAAATATGGACGAGAACTAGCCCTTCACCCTGAAATGATTGCAGCTTTTCAAGCTAGAATATTGGATGCGTTGGGTGTCAATGAAATAGAAGAAGGCAGCCTCTATGACACCATGCTTGTGGTTGTCGGGCGAGGCACATCGGATGTCTTTGCAAATGCTGAAGCCGCCAAACTCACTAGAATAGTTGCGGAAAATATGGGTTTTGGGTGGTCTGAAACTGTCTATTCAGGAGTAACTTTCCCTTCAGTCGGGCAAGGTCTAAATATTGTAACTAAACTGGGCTACAAAAAAATTGTAGTAGCTCCATATTTTCTTTTTACAGGGCGGCTAATAGACCGGATCTACAAATATGTGGATATTGTTGCAGAGAAATTTGACAGCATTCAGTTTTTTAAAGCTAAATACCTCGCAGATCAGGATCACGTAATTAACACATTTGTGGACAGAATAAGTGAAGCAGAAAATGGGATCTTTAAGGATGATAAGGATTTGATGCTGTCGTTTAGGGAGCGTCTGGCAGCAGGTGAAATTGACATCCATCACCACCATGCTGAATATCAGCCAGTCACGGATCCCGAAGATGATGACGTAATTAATTCAGACAGCCATTCCCATGATCATAACCACTCTCACGATCATTCCCATGACCACTCCCACCATCATCACGGGGTTTATAGACATATAGCGCATCCGAACGGCCCAAGAACCATGATCGATGAGGGAGTATGTTGCTGCTTTATGAGCCAGTTTCCGCAAAATGTGATTGATGACGAGCGAAAAAAAAGGGAACAACTTAGCGAAGTTATAAAACCTTTGTAAAATTCAAAAAATGGCTACGGTAAATAAAAATGTTTGAAATGTGTTTGGCCGTAATACAAATTAAGATTATTAGTGGTTCAATTTCTTTTCTAAAATTGTAAACTCGTCTCCGTCTACCCCAGCCTCTCTTGCTAGGTTTATAATTTTTGTGGCTTCTTCGAATTGCTCGAGTTCAATTAGTGTCTCACTTAGGCTTACCCAAAATGTTAAAGCGCTGGGATCTGCCATGATTGCATTTTCCAAATATGGCAACGCTTCCAAAGCAGTTCCCTTATCAATTTTTAACAAGCCCATACGGTGGTTGGCATGTGCGTGACTAGGTTTCATTTGGATTATGGCTTCAAAGACTTCCTCAGCAATTTCGAGGTGGCCATTACTGTGGCCCTGGATCCCTTGCTGAACGGCATTATCGAGGAGATTTTGAATGGACGCTTCATTCAAGGCATTGACCGCAGCCCCTGCGTGACTTTTTGAATCCATGTCTAGTGGTGCTGTATTTGCAGTTTCGCTTGAGTATAATTCCATGATCAATCATCCATAAGTACGAAGTTTCAGAAAACATTCGCAAGTTTCATGCCAAAATAAAAGATTTTAAAACTATTTAATAAAAACGATTTTGAACGGGGAAGGTGGGAGTAATGAGCCATAAAATATAAAATTTTTTACTAACTATAATAGACTAACAGATATATGTGAGATACTTCTGCCCGGTTCCTAGGAGCTGGGTAAAATGGAAAATAGTTTTATTTTTTGGTGTTTGGCAGTTCTTGCTTCAGTTTTTGTTGGTATGGGTAAAGGTGGGTTGCCAGTAATAGCGGCACTAGCTGTACCAAGTATGTCTCTGTTTATTTCACCAATAGCCGCCGCTGGGCTTTTGTTACCGGTGTATATCGTGTCAGATATTTTTGCTTTGTCCGCCTATAGGCGAGATTTTGATAAGAGCGTACTTAAGATCAGCATTATTGGTATGACTTTAGGTGTCGTACTAGGCGGCCTCACGGCACACATCATAATCGATTGGATAGTAACCGCCCTGATTGGCCTAATTAGTTTCTTGTTTGCCCTGCAACAAATTTTTAACCAGTCACGAGATAAAATTAGTCATAAAATTAATAATAAAAGAGGTTATTTTTGGTGTACAGTTTCTGGATTTACAAGCTTTATTAGCCATACAGGCGGCCCTCCATGGCAGATTTTTGTTCTCCCCATTGGTTTAAAAAAGTCTATTTTTGTTGGAACTTCGGTGATCGCGTTTAGCTATTGCAACTTAATAAAACTTATACCCTATATTTGGCTGGGACAGTTGAATATTACTAGTTTTAAGATGTCTTTATTATTAATGCTTCCCGCATCATTGGCAGTCTTCGCTGGTGTAAAGATTGTAAAAATTATCCCAGAACCTTTGTTTTTTAAAATAATAGTGTGGGCGTTATTATTAATTTCGATTAAACTTATGGCAGATGGGATTAGAGTGCCCTTAGGTTTTTGATAGCAGCTAAGGTGCTAAGTTTAAGTAAATTGCACCGATCACAGTATACGGTTTTATAAAAAATAGGAGATAGTTAGTGCTGACAACGGTGCCTTACACGCGTGATCTCGTACTGGTTGGTGGGGGGCATGCGCACGCTTTAGTTTTGAAGTCCTGGGGAATGGACCCACTAATTGGCGCACGTTTGACAGTTATCAACCCTGGGCCAATGGTACCTTACACTGGTATGTTGCCAGGATACGTCGCAGGGCATTATGAGAGCAATGATCTTGAGATTGATTTAGTGCGTCTGTGTCGTCATGCGGGTGCGCGGCTAATTTTCGATAAAGTTAGTGGTATTGACCGGGTTAATAGCAAGTTGACTTTAGAGGAGCGTGGCCCCGTAGCTTATGATGTGGCCTCTTTTGATATAGGCATCACATCCAAGATGGATTTGCGTGGATTTGCAAAATATGGGACTGGAGCTAAACCTCTAGACGCCTACGCGGTCAAGTGGCGCAAATTTTTGCACCAAGTATCACAGGGTGAACTTGCTCCTGAAGTAGCTGTGATTGGTGGTGGTTTTTCTGGGTGTGAATTAGCAATGGCGATGGCCTTTGCGCTGAAGAATATTGGCGTTACTCCACGGGTTACGTTGATCGAGAGCTCTTTCCACATTTCTGGTGGAGGTAGCGCCACTAAGCGAAAAATTTTAGCTGCCATGAAGGCTTTGGGAATAGAAATAAAAACTGGAGTGAAGGTTTCTGAGATTTGTCTGGACCGGGTGATTCTGGAACAACAGCCACCAGTTATGGCAGCCTTTTGCGTTGGTGCCACAGGAGGTGTCGCACATGACTGGCTCGTTCAAACTGATTTGCCTCAGAATGATGGGTTCATTGAAATTGATGAAAACCTCAGTGTGGTTGGAGACAAGACCTTATTTGCGGTTGGCGACTGCGCAGTGATGCGGCATGCAGTCAGGCCAAAGGCTGGTGTTTTTGCTGTACGAGCAGCTCCAACGTTGCATTATAACATGCGGGCTGCACTGACTGGGGGCAGGCGTAAGAAATGGCATCCTCAAAAAAACTATCTCAAACTTGTTTCCCTTGGTGGGCAATCTGCAATAGCGGACAAATTTGGACTTTCGTTTATGGGAAAGTTTATGTGGCGCTGGAAAGATAGAATTGATCGTACTTTTATGGATCAACTCAATGACTTGCCAGCGATGGTGACGCCAACGCCAGACGGTGAATTAGCGATAGGTGCATTGGAAATTTTAGAAGCGAAACCACTCTGTGGTGGGTGTGGCTCTAAGGTGGGGCGAAATGTCTTGTCGGGGGCAGTTAATTTGATTGCACAACCCAGTGGAGATGTAGTGACGGGTGTAGGTGATGACGCGGCCGTTCTGCGTCAGTCCGATGGGAACTTCCAGGTAATTAGTACTGACCATCTGAGGAGTTCGATTAATGACCCTGCCATGATGACGCGCATAGCGGCCGTTCATGCCCTGGGCGATGTATGGGCAATGGGAGCGCAGCCACAGATCGCCTTGATTTCTATTGTGATACCACAAATGTCTGCTGATTTGCAGACACGTACCCTATCTGAAATTACGCAAGTGGCGACTAAAGTTTTGAATTTAGCTGGTGCACAACTAGTGGGGGGCCACACGACAATGGGTGCGGAGCTAACCATTGGCTTCACTGTAACCGGTATGAGGGCGACAATGCCGTTAACGGTTTCTACAGCTAAGGCGGGCGATCTACTTATTTTGACGCGACCTATTGGATCGGGTGTGATTATGGCTGCTGATATGGCAGGGCAGGCCAATGGGTGGGATGTGGCAGCTGCGTTGAATATTATGGGTCAGGCACAGGACGTCGAGGCGGCAATTTTGGCTCCTGTTGCAAATGCAATGACTGATGTCACAGGATTTGGATTAGCAGGGCATGTACATGCAATTTGTAAGTCTTCCCAATTGGACGCAAATCTTTGGCAGGATACCATCCCAGTCTACGCAGGTGCCCGCAATCTGTCCCTTGCTGGCGTGTCATCAGTGTTGATGCCCTCAAATCGCGAAGATATGCCAGTCAAAGGCATAGAAGATGAACTGCTTTATGACCCACAGACTGCAGGTGGACTTTTGGCTGCGGTGCCTAAAGAGTTTAGTAATGCTGTGATGGACAAATTAGCTTTGAAAGGTTGTGTTGGCCACATAATTGGTAGCCTGACTGAAGGTTCTGGTCTACTGAGCCTTAGTTGAAATTCTTAATTAAAGCCTTTGCAGTTAGTGCCAGTGTATTATCGCTGAGATCTGACAGTTCAATGCTGTGAACAGCGGCGCTTTTAAGGTCTGTAGATTTTGCATATCGGGGATCATAGTGATGCGTGATCAGACCTAATGCTAACTTATTCCACTCCTCCGCTTCTACTTGTCCCAACCATTGTGTAACTTGATGGCCATTATGATAGGGGCGGAGCTTATTTATTAGGTCGCATAATGTGGCTTTGTTGTGTGTAAGATCGGCGTAGGCTTTGCAAAGAAAATTGCTACGTGCTTCTAAAGTTGTGCTTACTTGGATCCTAGGTGATGCTGCCATTGAGGCCCATAGAGATGGTGGAATTAAACGTTCCCCTATCTTGCTGCTCTCAGCCTCAACAAACGTAATTTTGGCAGGATTAAGTGAGGTAAGTTGAGATGCAATTAGACTTTCAAACATTTTCTGCGCAGGTTGTTCTGAACTGATACTGCCAAACAATGAACCTCGGTGGGCTGCAATACCTTCCATGTCGAGTGTC
>TARA_B110000114_G_scaffold127534_1_pt1 | contig 25998 bp, 33 predicted proteins | sample TARA_B110000114 | Tara Oceans TARA_B110000114 (sample SAMEA4397311) | marine metagenome | biome: Polar Biome; feature: [SRF] surface water layer (ENVO:00010504); material: water (ENVO:00002006), including particulate matter (ENVO:01000060) such as... | depth 5 m
CACTAAAATTTGATAATTAAATTATCAAATTTGATCAAAAAAATTAGTTTAGATAAAATTTTCATAATATTATGAAAATTTTATTTATAGTGTGATAATTTAAAAAAAAATACCTTATTTTGTTATAAATACATTTTAAGAAAATACAAGTTAGAATCTTGTTTACACTATAGAAATAATAAAAATTTAATTATGCGATATATTCTCGGTTCCTTAGTATCTTTATTTTTATCTTTAAATAACGTAAGTTATTCAGATTATGCTCACCCTTATCAAGTTTCATTTCAAGATCCAGCGACTCCTGTTATGGAAGGTGTTATCTCGTTACATCACGATTTACTTTTTGTTTTGACTATTATTGGTGTATTTGTAGGTTGGGTCTTATTTAGAGCTACTTTTATATTTCATCATAAACGTAATCCAATACCTTCTAATGTAACTCATGGGGCTACTATTGAAGTAGTTTGGACTGTAACTCCTAGTCTTATATTAATGGTCATTGCTGTTCCGTCATTTGCATTGATTTATTCAATGGACGAAGTTATCGATCCAGCAGTCACTTTGAAAGTACAAGGATTCCAATGGTATTGGGTATATGAATATTCAGATTATGCCGATAAAGAAGGAAATGCTATCAGTTTCGAAAGTTATATGGTTGCAGAAGACGATTTGGAAGAAGGACAATTAAGATTATTGGAAGTTGATAATAGAGTAGTTTTACCAACAAACACTCATTTACGTGTTTTAGTAACAGCATCTGATGTATTACATTGTTGGGCTGTTCCGTCGTTAGGTGTTAAAATGGATGCATGTCCGGGTAGATTGAATCAAGTATCAATGTTTATTAAACGTGAAGGTGTTTACTATGGTCAATGTAGTGAGATTTGTGGAATAAACCATGGGTTTATGCCAATTGTTGTAGAAGCAGTTCCTGTAGAAAAGTATGTTAGCTGGGTAGCAGCTCAAACTGATTGTGAGAATTGGCTTGTAGATAAAATCAATGCAATTCAGAATTTAAATTCTAGTACGAAAAAATAATTAAGTATGACGATTGGCTTTGGTCAGATTGTACTAATTTTTATAATTGTAGTTTTATTGTTCGGTAATTTTTCGAATATATTAAAAGAAGTTGCCCAAGGAATAAAGGCATTTCAAGAGATAATAAAAAAATGATAAGTATTTTGTTTCGATAATAAGTAAATTGTGATAATTATTATCATTATTGTATCTGTTAAATAGATTTATAGGTTGGGATATGAATTATTAGCGAATTTAGTCTCGACAACAAATTGAGAGTATGCGAGTATTTCATCATGAAATATATTTGTTAGTAATTAGATATTATATTATAAAGTCAAATATGATTATTAATATTGTTAAATTTATAATATCTTTTACTCTTGCAATTTTATTATTTGAAATTTTTACCCATATCATAAAAGAAATCGCTCAAGGAATTTAAACCTTTCACGAGATCATAAAAATAATTAATACTTTAAAAAAATATTTACATGGCAAGTTCAAATTTAATTCAACGTCATCCATTTCATTTAGTTGATCAAAGTCCTTGGCCTTTTTTAGCTGGTGTATCATCTTTGACTCTTACTACTGGTTTCGTAATGTATATGCATTGTTATCAAGGAGGTTTTTTAGTATTTAGTTTTGGATTTGTATCATTGTTGTTTACATTTTTTGTTTGGTGGAGAGACGTCGTTCGAGAAGCTACATTTCAGGGTCATCACACAAAAGCAGTTCAAGATGGTCTTACTTGGGGAATGATTTTATTCATTGCTTCAGAGGTTATGTTTTTCTTTGCATTTTTTTGGGCTTTTTATGCTTCATGTCTCTCTCCTGGTATAGAGATAGGCGGTATTTGGCCACCACCTGGTGTTGATGTTTTAAATCCTTGGGAAGTTCCTTTCTTAAACACATTAATTCTTTTAGTATCTGGAGCTACATGTACTTGGGCTCATGATGCAATGATTAGTGGAGATCGAGAAGGTGTTTTATATGGCTTAGGATTAACTGTTTCTCTAGGTGCTATATTTACAGCTTTACAAGGAGTTGAATATTTTGATACTAACTTTACAATTTCAGATGGAATTTATGGTTCAACGTTTTTTTTAGCTACAGGATTTCATGGATTTCATGTATTAGTTGGATCTACATTCTTAGTTGTATGTTTGATCAGAGCTAACAATCATCATTTTTCACGACAACATCATTTTGGTTTTGAAGCTGCTGCTTGGTATTGGCATTTTGTTGATGTTGTTTGGTTGTTTTTGTTTGTGTCTATTTATTGGTGGGGTGGTCTTTAATTATATTGTAAATTTGACGAGCCCTTAATAAAACATAATTAAGGGCTTGTTAAATTATTCTTATTAAAATAAAATTATATGCCTACAATAGAGCAATTAAAAAATAATCCTAGAGTAAAAAAACGTTCGTATAGTAAAACACCAGGTTTAGAAAAAAACCCACAAAAAAAAGGAGTTTGTACCAAAGTATATACAAAAACCCCAAAAAAACCTAATTCAGCGATTAGAAAGATTGCTAGAGTAAAACTTACAAATAAACAAGAATTTATAGCTTATATACCAGGAGAAGGTCATAATCTTCAAGAACATTCTGTCGTATTGATTAGAGGTGGCAGAGTAAAAGATTTACCAGGAGTACGATATCATTTAATTAGAGGTAAATACGATTTACAAGGTGTTCAAAATCGTTCTCAACGTCGATCCAAGTACGGTGCAAAAAAAAAATAAGTAAATTATGTTGATAAAAAATAAGTCAGAAAGTTTTATTATTTTGAATTTTTTAAAATTTTATTTAACTAATGGTAACAAACAAATATCTGAAAATGTAATTAGAAGTACTTTCTCAATATTAAAAAAGATAAAAAAAACAAACCCTATTAGTATTATCTCGTCTAGCATTGAAATTGTAAAACCATTTTGTGAGATTAAAAGCGTTAAAATTGGTGGGTCAAATTATAAAGTACCTACAGAAATACATCCAGTTAGACAAAGAGTTTTAGCTATAAAATTTTTAGTTTCTAATTCTATGAAAAGGAATGAAAAGTCTTCGTCTCGATGTGTTGCTATGGAAATTTTTGATACTTTTTCTATTTCAAGTCAGAGTGTAAAAAACTGTGATGATGTTCATAAAATTGCAGAAGCAAATAAAGTATATATTCAATATAGAAATTAAAAAATTAATCATGAGATCAGTTTGGAAAGGCCCGTTTATTGATAATAATGTTTTAAATGAAATATACGAATTACAAAAGGCTGGGAAAAAAAAGGTACCCGTAAAAATAGTATTTAAAGGTTCAGTCATTTTTCCATCTTTTGTTGGATTGACTTTTTTTATCCTAAATGGTAAAAAATTTATTAGTTTAATTATAACAGAAAATATGGTTGGTCACAAATTTGGAGAATTTGTGGTAACTAAAAAATATCCTATTCATAAAAAAATCAAATAATGGGACAAAAAGCAAACATAAATAGTTTACATATTAGTCATGATAAAGATTGGAATTGTGTATGGTATGCAAATAATGTAGAATATTCAAAGATATTATCAGAAGATTTGATAATCTTTAACTATTTTAAATCTTCTATTGTTTTTAATAAAAATTCTGAAATACTAAAAATACGTATTTGCAGAATTTCTAAAAGTATTATAATAAACCTTCAATTAACTAATAATCTCGAATCAAACTCGTTGGATTTGTTAAGAAAAGTAGCAGCAAATTTAAAAAAGATTTTTTCTAATTTTGATAGAATTTTTATAATATCTAAAGTTTTAAATTCTAATGAATTAAAGGTAGAACCTGTTTATTTGTCAAAAAAGATAGCTAGGCTTATAGAAAATCGAATTAGGTTTAAAAGTTTTCTTGTAAAAAATTTGATAAATCAAACATTTGAAATATGTGAAGGTATAAAAGTATTATGTAAAGGTCGTTTAAATGGAGCTGATATAGCTGGTAACGACTTTTTGATCCTTGGTTCAATTCCTTTTCAAACATTAAAAGCAAGGATAATGTACGGGTTTTCAGTTGCAAACACAGCAAAAGGTCTTCAAAGTATTAAGATATGGGTTTATAATAAATAAATTTGATATGTTGTTTCCAAAAAGAACGAAATATAGAAAAATGCATAGACGAGATTCTTATAAAAAAGAATTTCGTGTTAATACTTTATACCGTGGAGAATTTGGAATTAAATCTTTGCGTTCTTGTAGGGTTACCGCTAAACAATTAGATTCCGCTCGAAAAACTATGATTAAAAAAATGAAAAGAGTAGGAAGACTTTTACTTAGAGTATTCCCTGATATAGCAATTACAAGCAAACCTGCTGAAGTTCGTATGGGTAAAGGTAAAGGTTCTCTTGATTATTGGTGTTCTAATGTCAACTCAGGCAGAGTTTTGTTCGAATTTCAAGGAGTTTCTAAGGTTATAGCTTCAGAAGCAGCAAAGCTTGGAAGTAGAAAACTCCCAATGCAAACAAAATTTATAAGCTTAGAAAAAAAATAACAATGATACAAGATAGAAGTTTATTAAAATTGGCTGATAATTCTGGTGCTAAAATAGTTCAATGTATAAAAGTTTATAAAACTCAAAAAGTAAGTGTTGGTTCTTTAATTTTAGTTGCTGTTAAACAAGTTCGTTCACAATCTAGAATTAAAAAAGGAGAGTTATATAAAGCAATTGTTGTAAGATTGAATAATTTAATTTCAAGAAAGAATGGTAACTTTATACGTTGTTCTGAGAACGCTGTTATTTTGTTAAATTCTAAAAATGAATTTTCTGGTACTAGGTTAATTGGTCCTATAACAAACGAATTGCGAAAAAAAAAACTAACGAAAATATTGTCTTTGACTAAGTCTATTATATAAAAAAATAACTATGAATAGATTAAAAATATGGAATAAGAATGTTGTAACTCTTGATTTGTTATACAAATTAAACACTAAGAATATTCATAGCAAAGTATTTATACATAACTTTGATTTAAAAAGTACGATAAATACAAGTGTTATTGAACCAAAAGATATAATTTTTGGTTTAATAGTTTTAGAGCTTTTAACGAATCAAAAAGCGAAAGTCTCAAGGACTCGTAAATCTATTGCTGCTTTTAAAATTAGAAAATTCATTCCTATTAGTTCGAAAGTTACTATCCGAAATAACAATTTGTACAATTATTTAGATTTTTTGGTTTGTGTTGTTTTACCAAGATTACCGCAATTTAAAGAATTAGATAAAAATTCTATTGTTCTTAGTAAAACTTCTCTTAGTATAGGCTTATCTAATTTAAATATATTTCCTCAGTTAGCTAAAGAGTCAGAACAATTACCAAAAAACATGGGAATAACTATAACTATTAATGTTAATTCAAACAGAGATGAAAATGAATTATTATTATTATTAAGTGAGTTTCAAGTACCTATTACGTTATGAAAAATTTCTTAAACAATATAAAGAATTTATACTGTTTAAGGGGACTTTAGTTTAGTTGGTAAAACATTAGCTTTGCAAGCTAAATATCAGGAGTTCAAGTCTCCTAAGTTCCATTTTAAAAATAAATTTGTATATGAAACATAGTAATTTTAAAGATTTAAAAAAAAGAAGTTTTATTCAAAAATTTGAGTTGATTTTGTTACAAAATCAGATAAGTAAAAGATTAAATAGGCAATTTTTAGAAAATTTTAAGCCATCAGTTTATGATTTTCAACTTAAAAACCGCTGTATATTAACTGCACGATCTAAAGGTATTTGTACTGATTTTAAACTTTCAAGAATTAAAACTAGAGAGTTGGCTTCAAATGGTCTTATTAACGGGCTTAAAAAAGTATCTTGGTAATTTATAAGATATTAAAAGCCTCTTTAGTTTAATGGTTAGAACAATTGCTTTGTAAGCAATGAATTTCAGTTCAAGTCTGAGAAGAGGCTTATAAAATAAAAGAGTTTATCATAAAAACTATTTCATTAGATACTTAAAAGAAAATGTTTAAGATGTTCAATGATAATTGTAAGCCCTTTTCGTCTAATGGTTAGGACATTACTCTTTCACGGTATTAATGTGGGTTCAAATCCCATAAAGGGCAGTTATAAAGTATATAAACAAATCAATCTCTTTTTTTAGAGATAAGATATTATTAAAAGGTGAAGTATTTCGCGCTATTACGAGTCATCAAATATGAAATAGTTCAATGTTGGCGATTTATAAATATCAGAATTGTGCCAATATCGATTTTTTGAAAAGATATAAAAGTGAAAGGATTAATAACGTTCCTTATTAACTAATAGGGAACGTCATTAATCCTTTTACTTTTATAAGCTGGAATGGAAGGATTTGAACCTTCGAATGTTGGTATCAAAAACCAACGCCTTAACCGCTTGGCGACATTCCAATGCAATTTAACATTTAGTAGGACTTGAACCTACACCATCAGGGTCGAAACCTGAAACTCTATCCATTGAGCTATAAATGCTGATAAGACTTTTTAGATATCTAAATATCTAAAAAGCTAATGTTTACAATTTTTAATCTTTTTTATAGATTGTTTTAGATCTAGATAGACTTGAACTATCGACCTTACACTTATCAGGCGTATGTTCTAACCAACTGAACTATAGATCTAAAGTTATTCATTAATATAAATTTAATAAATAACTTTTTTACAAAAAAACTATTTTTTAGATTCCCATGGACTATTAAAATTAAATACACGAAATTCTTGACTTAACTCAAGAGGTTCATAAATAACTCGTTTTTGACTATCATCATATCTAACTTCTGTATACCCTGATAATGGGAAATCTTTTCGTAATGGATAACCCTCAAATCCGTAATCGGTAAGAATTCTTCTTAAATCTGGATGCTGTTCAATATAAACTCCATGCATATCCCAAACTTCACGTTCTAGCCAGTTAGCTACTTGATATATATCAACAATTGATTCCACTGGGGTAAATTCATCAACAAAAGTTTTAACTTTTATTCTTGAATTATATTTTGTACTTAACAAACAATAAACTAATTCAAATCGATCTTCTCTATTTGGGTAATCAACAGCAAAAATATCTATTAGAACTTTAAACAAACAATTTTCATGATCTTTTAAAAACAATATTGTATTCTTAAGATCTGAAACATGAACTTCAACTATGATTTCATCCCTAAATTGAACTATTTTTGTCGAATGATTTATCAATACTCGTTTCAAAAATTTTATAAAACTTTGATTCATATAACAATTTTTATTTATTTTAATCTTTACAAATTTCGATAAAAAGAAATCTGATTATTTTGATAACCATTTCAAAACGTTCTGACTTCGTTTAATTTTCTTCTGTAATTGCAAAATACCATACAACAAAGCCTCGGCAGTCGGTGGACAACCAGGAATATAAATATCTACAGGAACTATTCTATCGCATCCACGAACAACTGAATATGAGTAATGATAATATCCACCACCATTAGCACAACTTCCCATAGATAAAACCCATCTAGGTTCTGGCATTTGATCATAAACCTTTCTTAAAGCAGGAGCCATCTTATTAGTTAACGTACCTGCAACAATCATAATGTCTGATTGACGAGGACTCGCACGAAAAATGATTCCGAAACGATCTAAATCATACCTACTTGCACCAGCGTGCATCATTTCAACAGCACAACACGCTAATCCAAAAGTCATAGGCCATAAAGAACCTTTTCTAGCCCAATTTATCAAATCGTCGACTTTTGAAACAACAAACTCTAATTTATTTGACATTTTTATATTATTCTATAATAAAACAAGGGAACGAAGACTTGAACCTCGAACGATAGTTTTGGAGACTACTGTTTTACCAATTAAACTATTCCCTTAACATATAAAGTAATAAATTACTTTATATTTTAATCATTAATGTAAATTAATGGCATCACTTAAATATAAACATGTAAGCGTCGTCCACACATATGCTTGTAAAAACGCGATAGCTAATTCAAGACCTGTAATAGCTATGATAACAATCATAGGAAATAACTGAATAATATAAAAAATACCACCAGCAGCAATCATTTTCCATGCAAAAGTAGCTAAAATCTTCAATAAAGTATGACCAGCCATCATATTAGCAAAAAGTCGTACTGCTAAAGCAACTACTCTAAATACATAAGAAATTAATTCAATAGGAACTAAAAGTGGGGCTAAAGCTAAAGGAGCACCAGGTGGTAAAAATAAACTAAAAAAATGTAAACCATGACGTCGTAATCCTATTATATTTAAACCAATAAAAGTTGTCATACCTAAACCAAATGTAAAGATAAGATGACTTGTTACTGTAAAAGTATATGGAATCATACCTAAAATATTAGCAAAAAAGATAAAAACAAACGTTGTAAAAATGAATGGAAAAAATCTTGATCCTTTATCTCCTAAAGCTTCATGTAACATTCCTTGAACAAATTCATAAATCATTTCTGAAACGGATTGCCATCTATTTGGTGCCAAAGTACTCTCGAATGTAGTAACATGAAAAAAACACGCAATTATAAATATAGTTAAAAACAAAAATAAACTTGAATTTGTAAAAGCAAATTTACTTCCTAACAAAAACGAAAATATAGGGACGATTTCAAACTGCTCTAAAGGTGAATATAACATTAATTATTTTTTTATCAAGCTAGAAGTGGAATTGAACCACTATTAAAAGATTTGCAGTCTTTTACATTACCGTTATGTTATCTAGCCAACCTCAAAAACTTACGGAAAAAGGGACTTGAACCCTTATAGATTTCTCTATTACCACCTCAAGGTAACGTGTCTACCATTCCACCATCTCCGCTATCTAAGAATTTCTAAAAATATTTAGAAAATTCTACACTCTTCGCTTTTTTGGACGTTTGCAACCTCCATGGGGTATTTTAGTTATATCTTGTATTTTTAAGATTTCTAATTTTTCTAATAAGAAACTTTTTACACAAGCCTCTCTACCATCACCAAAACCATTCAAACGAATATAAACCTTTTTGATACCGCTTTTAAAACTTTTTTGAGCTAACAACGTGCTTGTAGCTTGAGCCGCATAATAAGTAGACCTTTTTTGACCTTTTAACCCTGTAGATCCACCAGAACCTGCTACTATGACATTACCTTTCAGATCAGTCACACATATTAACGTATTATTAAATGTAGATTTGACATGAACTATTCCTGTATTTGTAAAACTAATTTTATTTTTTAACATTCTTTACTTTTTTTAAAACATTAGGTCAAGAAGGATTCGAACCTACAACAAATCCATTATGAGTGGAGTATTCTACCATTAAATTATTGACCTTGAAATATCATGAATTTATTATGATATCTCAATTATTTTTTTACAAATGTTCTTCTTTTTATCGATTTCAAACCTCGATAACTTTTTATTTCAACAAGTCGTTTTACATTAGATTGAACATCTTTTTTTAAAGACGTTTCAATAAATAAGTTTTTTTTTTCAAGGAGTTTTAACAGCTTAATAATATAAAATTGCGATAAATCTGTAACCTTGCAATCAAAACCTATATTCAATTCATTACAAATATTTTGTATTTGATGATCATTAAGTCCTGAAATATTTTTTAAAGCAACATGCACCTGCTTTTTATTATTAAGTATCTTTCCAAAAATTTGTACCATATATTTTTATTTTTGTTTACCAGGTTTGATCTGAATCATTTCATTCTCATATCGAATTCCTTTCCCTTTATAAGCGTCTGGGGTCTTAATAGACCTAATTTGCGAAGCTAACAAAGAAACCGCTTCTTTATCAATACCTTTTATAAGTATCAAAGTAGGTCGAAGACACAAAATAACAACGTCAGAAGGAATGAAAATCAAAACATCTCTTGATAACCCTACTTTTATAGATAAAACTTGACAATTTTTTAATGTATCAAAATAACACCATGCCCTAAAACCAATACCAACTATACTCAATTTTTTATGATAAAATGTTTTCAATCCATTAATAATATATTCTAATTTACTTCCAGATACTAAAACTTTACTAATTGTTAACAAATCAGAAGTTAATTGACATTGAAAAAAAGAAACATTTTTAGAAATGTCTAAAACAACTCTTCCTTTAGAACCTAAGAAGATGACGAAATTTCCATAACGAAATAAAGAAATACCAACTAAATCAATTAAACTTTTATATTTCATATCTAATAAATCTTAAGTAAACATTGACCACCCACTTTTTTATAAAAAGCTTGTTCGTTTGTTATAATACCTTTATTGGTACTCATTATTGAAATACCAACACCATTAAACGATTTATTCAAATCTTTCCACCTTTTGAACAATCTTAAACCAGAACGAGATTCAAATTTAATATTTTGAATTGCAGGCTGATTATCTACATATTTTAACAAAATATAACATTGATAAGAAAAACCTGTCTTTTCTTTAAAAAACCCTCGAATAAATCCTTCATCTGTTAAAATAACTAATATTTGTTCTAAAATTTTAGAATGCGAACAAATAACTAAATTAGCACCTATTTTTTGCCCATTCATCATTTGATTTAAAGAGTTGATTATTATTTTCATTAATTATTTTTATTTCGATTAAAACGCTTATTAAAATTCAAGATCCTCTTATCAATAGAACTTAATTCTGAAACATTTTTAGAATTAAATCTCCAAAGCTTATGTGATTTAGAATCAATATCTAACTTCATATAAGACTTGTCTAATAAATAATTCATCGAAATAACAGAGCCATCTGTCAATTGGATCCATGTTTTTTTGAAATTCTTAAAATTTTTCTTCATTTTTTATTTTTTCTTGTAGAATATTTAAAATCATTATATGTTGAAATTCTAATAATCTTAACGGTGAGCTTTTAAAAGAGTTTAATGCATGGTAAACGATTGATACATCTAACGTATTTAGCATATCATACCATTCTGATACCCTAACACTTTCAATATTTCTTAAAGTATCCTTAGAATTAATATCTAAAAAACGCCCTGAAGTATAAATCAATAAAAGTCTTAATAACGATAACGTTTTTAAACTGATTACTAAATTACTCCAAGAAAGAATTTCTTCATCACTGTATATAAGAACAATATTTCCTTTAAAAAGATTCTGAATTAAAATTGGATCCAATTTAGAAAAAAAGGAAGCATCTTTAAGATTTTTAAAACTTATCAACTTAACTTTAAGATTTAACTTTTTCAATTCTTTTTGAAATTTAATCCATTCGTCTGCATTACAAGACTTTAACTGAGCTATCAAAAAAACTTTACATGTACTTAACTTTTTTATTAACCATTTATCTTCTGATAAATACTTTTTATCTTTATAATTCATACTCTAATTTTTATATTGGCGAATAGTGAGATTTGAACTCACGACTTTTAAAATCACAATTTAATGCTCTAACCACTGAACTATATTCGCCATAAGTTTCTACACCAAAAATCAAATTAAATAATGATTTTATAGTAGTTAATTTTAATCTATCTAATTTTACTTTTACCGCAAAAATAAATATACCTCACACTTTTTATCTAAAAACCAAATGTCATTTAAATTTAACATTAGACTCGAAAATAAACATAATTCTAGAAGCCAGTTTAAAAAGAACTTTATGAGTCTTTTTATGTATGTTTTTTTGTGAAAAACTTATAATTCCTTGGTTTAAATTTAACGAATCAATACATAAAATAGCAGTTTTGTCTTTTTTTATCTTTACTGCATTGTTCGTTGATAGAAAACCGACTATTCCGCACACTCCTATTGAAAATCCTTTTTTAGAGCTATTCAATAGACGACCTTTAAAAAAGCTTTTGGATTCGAAATTTTCTTTTAAAAGCTTAAACAATTCATTATTAATCTGAATTTTTCTATACGCTTCAAAATCAATTAGAATTTCATTGTAAGGAGTTTCAAAATTTTTTATCTTAGAAATAACAAAATCAGATTCTTTTGATTGAAGATTCAAATCAAATGTTTTTAATTTGTGTTTATGACCGAAATCGAAAATTATAGAATCATTATTCAATTTCACTTCACTTTCAAAAAACCGGTTTTCAGAAATTCCATAACAAACTAAAGACGATTTTAAATAATTTAACGATTTATCTTGAGATTTAAAGTTTGTTTTTAGCATAAAGTTTTTTACATTTTTATCGGGGTGGCAGGATTTGAACCTACGAATTTCTATACCCAAAACAGATACGATAACCAGGCTACGCGACACCCCGAAAAGGAACAAATTAAATAAAATTTATTTAAATGAACCCATAAAATTTGCCATATACTTATGTAATTGAGCATCAAGCTCAGGACTGATAGCTTTTTTACTAGAAATTTCACTAATAATAGAAGCACCTTCTTGAGTTAATGAAACAAGTAATGCTTTTTCAAACGCCCCAATTCGATTAATATCTAATTTATCTAAATAACCTTTTACTCCAGCAAATAAAATACAAGTTTGCTGTTCAACAGTTAATGGAGAAAACTGAGCTTGCTTTAATAATTCAGTTAATTTTCCACCACGATTTAACAAATGCTGAGTCGCAGCATCTAAATCCGATCCAAATTGAGCAAAAGCAGCAACTTCTCGATATTGAGCTAACTCCAATTTCAATGTACCCGCAACTTGTTTAATTGCTTTAATCTGAGCCGCAGAACCTACTCGACTAACAGATAATCCAACATTTAAAGCAGGACGAACACCTTTATAAAAAAGCTCTGTTTCAAGGAATATTTGACCATCAGTAATAGAAATTACATTCGTTGGAATATAAGCTGAAACATCTCCCGCTTGAGTTTCAATAACAGGTAATGCAGTAAGTGAACCTAAACCAGCTTCTTTACCCATTTTTGCTGCTCGCTCTAATAATCGTGAATGTAAATAGAAAACGTCTCCTGGATAAGCTTCTCGTCCCGGAGGTCGTCTTAATAATAATGACATTTGTCGATAAGCAACAGCTTGTTTACTTAAATCATCAAAAATCACTAAAGAATGCATACCATTATCTCTAAAATACTCACCCATTGTTGTACCAGTATAAGGAGCTAAAAACTGTAAAGGAGCTGCATCTGAAGCAGTAGCAGCAACAACTATAGAATATTTAAGAGCACCCGCTGCCTCTAAAATTTTAGTTACCTGTGCAACCGTCGATCGTTTTTGACCCACAGCAACATAAATACAATACAACTTGTTACTCTCATCTCCAGCATCATGCATTGGCTTTTGATTAATTATTGCATCAATCGCTACTGCAGTTTTACCAGTTTGACGATCTCCAATAATCAATTCTCGTTGACCACGACCAATTGGAACTAAAGCATCAACAACTTTTAACCCAGTTTGCATTGGTTCATGAACCGATTTTCTAGGAATAATACCAGGAGCCTTAATTTCTACTCGCGCACGTTTAGCACTAGTAATTGGTCCTTTTCCATCAATAGCTACTCCTAAACCATCCACAACACGACCAAGTAATTCTTTACCAACAGGAACATCAACGATAAAATTTGTTCTTTCAACAATATCACCTTCTTGAATAAACCTATCGTTACCAAAAATCACAACACCTACATTATCATCTTCAAGGTTTAATGCCATTCCTTTTATACCTGAATTAGGAAATTCACACATTTCACCAGCCTGAATTCCACCTAAACCATATATACGAGCAATTCCATCACCTATACTCAAAACTCGACCAATTTCGTCAATATTGACATCTGAATAATAATTCGCTAATCGTTCTTCAATAATACCTGTAAGTTCAACTGCTGAAAACGCCATAAGTATTTTTTGTTACATTTTAAACTACCTAAGAGAAGATTTGAACTTCTGACCTGAAGATTTTCAGTCTTTCGCTCTACCACTGAGCTACATAGGTTTACATAAACTACTAATAAGAACAAAAGTAAATCAGGTTTTATAATAACTCACCCAATATAACATAATCAAAAGTAATATTGTGAATTTAGTTAATTAAAATGAGCTTATTGATCACAAAACGATAAAAGTCGAATCTTTGCAAAAAAAGTTTAATAAACCTTAAATTACCTAAGAGAAGATTTGAACTTCTGACATAAAGATTTTCAGTCTTTCGCTCTACCGCTGAGCTACTTAGGTTTACACAAAATATATATTTTATGTAAAACTAAACACAAAGATATATTATACTATTGTGCAAAGTTAAAGCCAAAGGTGTTGGCCAAAGAAAAAAAGTTAACAAAAATAAACAACAAAAAGACAGAAATAAAGAGTTTTCTTTAGATAGGATATTCAAATTATTAATATTAGTAACCGAATCAAAAAACATAAGCTTGATTATTCTTATATAATAAAAAGAAGCAATAACACTTGTCATAACTCCTATAATTGCCAAAAAGTACATTTGCATATTTATAGCAGAGATAAAGATAAACATCTTACTAAAAAAACCTGCAAGAGGAGGAATACCACACATTGAAAACATTATAATAGCAAATGAAACAGCAAGTTGAGGATTTGACACAAACAAACCTGATAAATCATTTAAATATTTCAATTTACTTAAATTCCCTTGTCTTCGTATTGATAAAAGAATTGAAAAAGTTGCAATGGTCATCACGATATAAATTATAACGTAAAAAAAAGTTGCATAAATTCCTTCAATAGATCCAGTACTAACCCCAATCAACATATATCCAATGTGACCAATACCACTATAAGCTAATAATCGTTTAATTTTATTTTGCCATAATGCACCTAATGTACCAATGATCATGGAAACAATTGCACATAAAATCAAAACTTCTTGCCAAGGTAATAATAACCCATAAAAAACATACGAAAATAACCTAACAACTAAACTTAAAATTGCAATCTTAGGAACTATTGCAAAGAATGCCGTAACAGATGTAGGGGCACCTTCATATACATCAGGAGCCCACAAATGGAAAGGAGCTGCAGATAATTTAAATAACATACCAACCAAAATGAATAATACACCTAAAATAATACCATTACTAACATCTAAATCGACTGTTTTATCAATAGTAGAAAAAATATAAAATAATTGTTGATAATTAGTTGTACCTGTGAAACCATATAATAAAGAACAACCAAATAACAATAAACCAGAAGAGAAAGCCCCAAGAATAAAATATTTTAAACCTGCCTCAGTAGAAAACTCTGATTCTCGTTTTAAAGAAGCTATTATATACATACAAAAACTTTGTAATTCAATAGCCAAATACATAGCAATCAAATCGTATGATGAAACAACTAACATCATACCAGTAACTGCTAAAATCATTAATACAACATATTCAAAACAATTTAAATTCTCAAATTTACTATAATCTAAAGCCAATATCAACGTTACAATCGTTGATAATAAAATAACCGTCTTAACTAAGATACTAAAATTATCAAAAATGAGCAAGTTATTAAACCCAATTACACCTGTTATTGGATTTGATACATTAAGTAATAAAGCAAAACTTAAAATTTGTACTCCAAGCCAAGTTACATTTTTAATCAAAATTGGATAACCTAAATGTGGGGAAGTACTATAAATTACTGCATATACAATCAAAAAATTGATTATAGTTAATATAAAAATCTCAGGCATTGCTGCAATCCAATCAATATTAAAATTAAATTCCATAGTCATTATTTCTTATAATTTAAACAATCTCTAAAATATTAGAAACACTTAAATGCATAACATCTAAAAATATTTCAGGATATATTCCCATCCAAAGTGTACACAACACCAAAGGTGATAAAACAGCAACTTCTCTCTTATTCATATCAAAATAATTAGAAATATAATGAATTTTTAATTGACCAAATAAAATTCTATTACACAACCAAAGTGAATACGCAGCACTTAAAATCATACCAAAACAAGCAATAAAAGTAACTAAAGTATTGCTACTAAATGCTCCAACTAATGTTAAAAATTCTCCAGAAAAACTACTCATACCTGGAAACCCTAAATTAGCTATTGAAAAAAACAAAAAAAATAATGTATATAAAGGCATTACTTGAGCAATTCCTGTATAATATTTTATCATTCGGGTATGGTGTCTATCATATAACACCCCTATGCATAAGAATAAAGCACTCGAAACAAAACCATGGCTTAACATTATCAAAATACTTCCTTCAATTCCTTGCAAATTTAAACTAAAAATACCTATAGTAACGAACCCCATATGCGCCACTGAAGAATAAGCTATTATCTTTTTTAAATCAATTTGACGAAGAGTTGTTATTGATGTATAGACTACAGCAATAATACTCATTAAATAAACGAGGGGTGTAAAAAATACACTACCATCAGGAAATAAACATAATGAAAATCTAATTAAACCATACGTACCCATTTTTAATAAAATACCTGCCAAAATAACAGAACCAGCAGTTGGTGCTTCTACATGTGCCTCTGGAAGCCAGATATGGAACGGAACCATAGGTACTTTAACAGCGAATGATGCAAAAAATGCTAACCAAAGTATTATTTGTTTTTTTTCTGAAAATGGTACGTTAAGTAACAATTGAAAATCTGTAGTACCAGCTTCAAAATATATAAAAAAGATCGCTAATAACATCAATACAGAACCAATCAAAGTATATATAAAAAATTGGTACGCAGCTTTTATTTTTCGCGTTCTAGATCCCCAAATACCAATGACAAAAAACATTGGAATTAAAATACTTTCAAAAAATATATAAAAAACTAATACATCTAATACGGAAAATACAAATATTAACAATGAACCCATTGATAGAAAACATATATAATATTCTTTTTCATATTTAACGACAGAATCCCAACTTGTTAAAATACAAATTGAAATTAAAAAAGTACTTAACAAGATAAAGAAAACAGATATACCATCTACTCCTATAAAAAGATGAAGATTAAGAGAAGGTAACCATTCTAAATATTCTAAGAATTGAAACTTAGAAGTAGAATTATCAAACAAAATAAACAAAAAAAGAGAATAGATAAAAGCAATAAGAGAAGTAACGAAAGCTGTCAATTTTATAGTTTCAACTTGCGTTTTAGGAGTACCTAAAATTATCAAAATCCCTATGAATGGAATCAATATAAGCCACGATAAAATAAAATCAAACATAATTAACATTGTTTTATGATAGTTTTATAACAAAATAGTTTGTAAACATTAACGTCGAAAGAACAACAAAATACAAATTAATATCGATTAAAGATGCAAAAATAGGCCAAAGTAAAAGCTTAGTCATAAATAACGTAACTCCAATAAACATAATAAAAGCATATTGATGAACTAACCCTGACTGTAAATTACTTATTTGTTTACTAAAAACCATAGTCAAAAAAGAAAAACCTTTTGGACCAAAAACTTCAATAACACCTTTGTCAATAAGTTTGTAAGTCGTACTATAACCCAATTTTAGAATAACGCTACCTATCAATTCATTCTGGAGTCTATCAAATAACCACCTTCTATTCAAAAATATATAAACATTCCGACCCATAGGTTGAGTACAAACATGAAATAAAAAATCTTTAAAAAAATGAAATACAATCATTGATAAAATAGCACCGAATAAGCTTACAATTACAGGAAGCCACTTTATATAAGTTGGTATAAATTCCGCATCGATCATAGTTAAATTTTCTGGTGCTATAAAGATAGCATTATTCCAAAATGGAGTACCTAACCCTATGAATAAATCTTTTGTAAGATAACCTACAAATATACTTCCAATACATAAAATAAATAAAGGAATAGCCATTGGTAAAGGTGCATCATGCGCATTCTGCATAGCATTTTTATATCCATTAGGATTACTAATAAAAGTAAGATATATTAACCTAAATGAGTAAAAAGCTGTAATTCCCGCCGACAAAACTCCAAGCCAATGAGCAAATGTTCCATGAAGGCTATATTTAGCATAAGCAATTTCAAGAATTACATCTTTAGAATAAAAACCTGTTAAAAATGGAAACCCCATTAATGCTAACGAACCAATCAAAATCATAACATAAGTATATGGCAATACCTGTAATAATCCACCCATTCGTCTCATATCTTGCTCATCATTAAGAGCATGAATCACTGACCCAGCACTTAAAAATAATAACGCTTTAAAATAAGCATGATTTATTAAATGAAACATACTAACTGAATAGTTTGATAAACCACAAGCAAAAACCATATAACCTAATTGACTACATGTAGAATAAGCAATAACTTTTTTTAAATCGTTTTGAACTAAACCAATTGTACCTGCTATAAAAGCAGTTAAAGCACCAAAAATTGTAATAATCGTTAATGCAAAACCAGAATACTCATATAAAGGTGAACAACGAATTATAAGATATACACCAGCTGTTACCATAGTTGCGGCATGAATTAAAGCGGATACTGGAGTAGGTCCTTCCATCGCATCAGGTAACCAAGTGTGTAACCCAATTTGAGCTGATTTACCGACGGCACCAACAAATAGTAACAAACCAATTGTAGATAAAGCATCAACTTGAAAACCTAAAAAGCTGTATGTAACGTCTGATACATGTGGGACTAAACTAAAAACAACAGAATAATCACAAGTTTTAAACACTACAAATATTGAAAAAACACCTAACGCTAAACCAACGTCACCAACTCTATTGATAACCATTGCTTTTATAGCAGCTTTATTTGCTTGTAATCTTGTAAACCAAAAATTAATCAAAAGATAAGAACATAAACCAACCCCTTCCCAACCTAAAAAGAGTTGAATAAAATTATCTGCAGTTATTAACATTAACATAAAAAATGTAAATAACGACAAATAAGCCATAAATCTTGGTTGATGAGGATCATGACTCATATAACTTGTTGAATACAAATGAACTAAAGTTGATATTAAAGTGACAGTAAAACACATTGAAACTGTTAGACTATCAAAATAAAATCCCCAACACGCATCAAACATCTCACAATCTAACCAAGGAGAAAGTTTTATATAACAAGGTGATCCTGAAAGACCTACTTCAAAAAATAAAATTGTAGAAATTACACAAGCAAGACTTATCCCAAGAATACTAACGCACGCAGCACCTTTTGGAGTCAAAAATCTACCAAATAATCCACTAAAGATTGAACCCAATAATGGTAAAAATATAATACTTAAATACATATTTATTTAATTTTTCATTAAATCGATGAACTCAATTGCAATAGTACCTCTTACTCTATAATAAATTACTAATATAGCCAATCCAATAGCCGATTCTGCTGCTGCAACCGTCAAAACCAAAAGCGCAAACAATTGACCTAAAATATCATCTAAAAAGACCGAAAAAATTATGAAATTAAAGTTAATTGATAACAACATTAATTCAATAGACATCAACAAAATTATAATATTCTTTCTGTTCAAAAATATTCCTGAAAGACCAAGCAAAAACAATACCATAGCAACAAATAAATACTTAGTTTGACTAATCATAGATCTTTTTATTAAAATTATATTACCAAATAATTCAGTTTACTTCATCTTATAGACTTAAAACAAACTTTATACTAACCAATCGAACCCTACAAATATACCAGAAATAAAAAGTACCCAAGCTAAAGAAAAAGGTAAAAATACTTTCCAACCAAGACGCATTAATTGATCATATCTATATCTAGGAAATGCTGCCCGAACCCAAACAAAAACAAATAATAAAAAAGTTGTTTTTAAACCAAACCATATAACACCCGGAATCCAATTAAATGGGGCTATATCTATTAATGGCAACCAACCACCTAAGAAAAAAATATTTACCATACTACACATTAAAATCATATTTGCATATTCACCAAGAAAGAATAATGCAAAACCCATAGCAGCATATTCAGTATTATAACCAGATACTAGTTCAGCTTCAGCTTCAGGAAGATCAAATGGAGCACGGTTAGTTTCAGCTAAAGCTGAAATAAAAAACATAATAAATAATGGAAATAATGGTATACAATACCAAATCTCTTTTTGTGCTAAAACAATCTCTGTTAAATTTAAAGATCCTGCACATAATAAAACACACATGATTATTAAACCAATAGAAACTTCATAAGACACCATTTGAGCCGCAGATCTTAAAGCACCTAAAAAAGCATACTTAGAATTACTAGACCAACCCGCTGTAATTATTCCATAAACACCTAAAGAGGAAATAGCAAATACAAACAAAACCCCCACATTTAAATCAATTAAAACCATGTTATCTCCAAATGGTATAACAGCCCATGTAAGCAATGCTAATAAAAACGTAACGATCGGCGCCATAACGAAAATAACAGTGTTTGCACTACTTGGTAATATAGTTTCTTTTACTAATAACTTCAATCCATCTGCTAAGGGTTGCAATAATCCAAAAAGGCCTACAACATTAGGTCCACGTCTCTGCTGCATACTAGCCATAACTTTTCGTTCTAACAATGTTAGATACGCAACTGCAACTAACAAAGGAACAATCAAAGCTAAACTTTTTAAAATCACGTTCAAAACAATAAGAAAAATTGTCATATATCTAAATCTTTTTATTAACTAAATTAGTAGCCCCTTCAAAATCTCTTTGTAATTGTTTATAAATATCTTGTCTACGCACATCACTCCGTCTATGTAATGTTAAGGCAATGGCACCAATCATAGCAACTAAAAGAATTACACTTGCCATGATAAAAAAATATGAATAATAAGTAAATAAAACACTACCAATGACATCTACATTTGTTGAAGAAATAACATTATCAACCCAAGAAGTATTTACTAAAAATTCATTTTGAAGAATATTGTATTCATTTTGAGTAAAATTCACACTATCTATAGAATTTAAATCTCCTTCAATAATCAAAAAAATCTCAAATAAAAATATTATACTTAAAAACAATCCAATAGGGAGATAACGGTAAATAGCATTCGTTGATTCTGATATTTTTACATTCAACATCATCATAACAAACAAAAATAATACAGCGACAGCACCAACATACACAATCAAAAATAACATAGCTAAAAATTCTACACCTAAAAGAATCAATAATCCAGCTGTATTGAAAAATACAAAAACTAAAAAAAGAACTGAATGAATTGGATTTTTTGAAGTTACAGTACAAAAAGCAGATAACAAAGCTAAGATTGCAAATAGATAAAATAAGAAGATATCAAAATTCATAATTCATTTTTTTATTTATTATCGATATAAAGATTCGGAAGCTAAATTCTCTCTTATCTCCCATTCCCAACGATCTCCATTTTTTAATAATTTTTCTTTATTGTAAATTAATTCTTCGTGAGTTTCTGTCGCATATTCAAAATTAGGGCCTTCTACAATAGCATCTACTGGACACGCTTCTTGACAAAAACCACAAAAAATACATTTTGTCATATCAATATCATATCTTGTAGTTCTTCTACTACCATCACTTCTTGCTTCAGCTTCAATAGTAATTGCTTGTGCTGGGCAAACAGCTTCACATAATTTACATGCAATACAACGCTCTTCACCAGAAGGATAACGCCTAAGCACATGCTCCCCTCGAAATCTTGGGCTTAAAGCACCTTTTTCAAACGGGTAATTCAATGTTACTTTTCTTCTAAAAAAATATTGTAATGTCATCCACATTCCTCGAAAAAGCTCCGTTAAAAAAAGAGTCTGTATACTCTTATCAAAATATTTGTTTGTCATATTATAAAATTTTATTCTATATCTAATGGGTTGTAAAGTGAAATTTAAGTTAACTTTCTCGTTATTTTTACGCTAATATCTAATTACATTAATGTGAACAAAAAAACCAAAAAAAAAACAATAATATGTCGACTAAGAACTTTTTAATCAACTTTGCTTACATCCTTCTTGTCCAGGACTCAAAACAACTTTAGTAGCAACACCTGTTTCTTGTACAGGATTCAAAACAGCTCTAGTAGCTTCTTGTAAAAACTGAGCGCTTTGTTTTTTAACCTCACCAGCACCTGCCTCTAAGTCAAGAGAAGTTTTTCCTTCGGATATTAAGCTTGATAATAACAAACTTTTATCACGAAACTTTGGTATCGGTACGGTATCAAAGATGTTTTTTGCTACACCCCGACCAGCACTTGCTTCTTGTACAGGATTCAAAACAGCTCTAGTAGCTTCTTGTAAAAACTGAGCGCTTTGTTTTTTAAATTCACCACCACCTATCTCTAAGTCAAGAGAAGTTTTTCCTCCGAATATTGGTCTTGATAATAACAGATTTCTATCACCAAACTTTGGTATCGGTGCGGTATCAAACATATTTTTTTCTACACCCCCACCAGTACCACTATTAGCTCGACTTAAAGCATTCGCAATTGCTATTTCTTCTTGAACAATACCTCGAACTAATGTTTCTAGTGATGAATTGACCACTGGTGCAGGTTCTGATCGTGATAATATTCTACCTAAAAAGTTTACCATCTCAGGTAATACAAAATGAACACAAATGATACCGCTAGTAATTCCTAAAATCATTTTCTGAGTTGTACTTAATTCATTTGGAATATACTCTAAAACCCGCTCCCAATGACTTTTTTTACCTACCAAATCTAAATCTACCTCCGGAGGTATAGGTATTGGCTCCGCTTTATACTTTAAACCAGACAAAACCTCATTGAGTTTTGGCAAAAAAACTCGATTTACACCCTCAGTTAAATCGTTTAAACTTAGCGTAGAAGTTAACAACTGCAAAACTACGCTAACCAAAACCAAGAGTAAAATCAAAAGCAACAAGTGCTTCGTAGAAATCCTATCCATAATACCATCTATTTTGCGAAGATGTTTATTTGTCATATTCTAAAATTTTATTCTATATCTAATGAGTTGTAAAGTGAAATTCGGATTAACTTTCTAGTTATTTTTACCCTAATATCTAATTACATTAATGTGAACATAATGATCTTTACAAAAAAAACCTTATTAACATCTAAATTAAATACAAATAAGAACGATGAACAATGTCTTTGTAAGAGAAATTATTGAGATATCAATAATCATATTTGCTGTTAATTTTGACTTAATATCATGCATATAATCACTAAATATCGTATGAATACCTGACTCAAAATGTATCAAAAGAAACAACAACGCCATAAAACCTAAAAAAAGATTATTAAAAATAACTACACATAAAATCGTTATTATTAAAAAACAAGCAGAAACTCTTTGCGTAAACCAATGAAGAAAACCTTGATTAAACATTTTTACTAAACGACTTAACATATTATTATACTTATATTAAAATTGTAATCAATACAATTACAAAGACTAACCCTAAAACTATTATACCACTAGTATACAAATTTTTTATTTCAAGACCAAAAGCTAAATCCCAAGATAAATGTCGGATACCATTCATCATATGATACGTCAAAATAGATAACAAGAAATAACCTATAGCATTTAAAAGAATAAAAAATGACGAAAAAAAATCAAATGATAAACAATATGAAGAAGAAAAACCTACAAAGAATAAGTTACCATAAAATATGATAAAACTTGAGACAAGAAATAAACCAAGAGTCGATCCAGTTATTCTATGAAAGATTGACAATACTGAAGTTAACTGAGGTTTATAAATTGTAAGATGTGGAGATAACGGACGAATTTTTTGTTTCATAATAAAATTTTTACTTGCGAATTACCGAATAGAAATTAATCATTAGATTAAATTTCTGGGTAAATTTTGATCATTAACTAAAACCTAGATTCTAGATTTAAAAATGATAAACATCAATACCACCTTGTCACTATCAAAAAAAACCTACATTAAATCTAACATTTTTTTAAAACTAAACAATTGAAAATTATTTTTACATACATATAAGAATTCCAAAAAAGCCATAAAATTAAGGTATCATATATCTAATGAGAGAATGCACAAAATGAATTTCATAATAATCCATAAGTTTTTGTAAACAATAATTATCTACTCATCTTTAATTCAATATTTCATTACATTATTATAAAAACAACCTCATCAAAATGATAAAATAGGGTCTTTCTTCAAAAATTGTAAAAAACGAATCAATACATTATTATACTTACATTAAAATTGTAATTGATACGGTAATAAAACTAACTCTAGAATTATAATACCTTTAATATACAAATTTAATTTATGGCGAAAGTAGGATTCGAACCTACGACATACGAATTATGATTCCGGTGTTCTACCGCTGAACTATATCGCCATTAATTTGTAAACTTAACAATTTTTAGTATAGATTACTGTAACTCTGCCTTGAGCGAGTAATGAAACTGAACTCTTACCAAAACTTATAATCATACAATAAACTTTAAACTTCGCAACTTCTTCTAAATTCATATTCTAAATGTTCCATACGTTTGAAAAAGACGTAACTGTAACAAATGGAATAAAAGAGTACTCTTTTTCCGCGATTGAAAACTGAACGTTTTCAAAAATCAAGCTGCTGATCATATCAGACCTTATCTATTGATCAATCAAAAAATAAATCAACATAATCATAATCATAATCATACCAACAACCCTTAATAAAATAGCCACAATCACGGTACAAATTATTTTATTTTATATACACAAATCATAAAATACCTTAAATATATTTTGTTTTTTAATACCTTCGAACAAAGAAACCCCTATAAATCAATTTTTTTTTTTCAAAAACAAACCATTTTCTAAGACATCTTTGAACCTCTTCTTCTTGAGCAAATCCATCTTTTAGACCAATATTATGATAATACATTACAACTTTTATCTTTTTATTTTCAAAACCAGAGGATACTAGAAATTTTTTTAAGAACGTTTTTTAAATACAAATTGAAAAACATTTTAATATATTTTGATTACTAGATTTTACTGTCAATCTACAACTTTCTTCTTTTTTAAAACAACTGTTAATTATTTCTTCAATAACTTTTTTATCTTCTTTTGACAACGTCTTATAAATTTCAATATTTTTCTTATCAACTATTACCATATTTTCATATATAAATTTTATTTTTTAATTCAATAAAAATCAATAATAACAATCCATTAAAATTCTTTAAAAATGGATTTCAATGAGTGTTTCAAAACCCTTCAAACTTTATTTTTTCTTTATTCAATATTTATTGTAAAACGTAAATTTATGTTTTATTTTAAAGTAAACCATTTTTTTAAACATCTCAAAACTTCTTCTTTTCTAACAATGTCATAATAGTACACAACATTCTTAATCTTTTTATTTTCAAAATCAGAAAATACTAAAGCCTTTTTAAAAAACGTTTTTGAAATCCAAACTGAAAAACATTTTAGTATCGTTAGATTGATAGATTTTGTTATCAATTTACAACCTTCTTCTTTTTTAAAACAACAAGTGATTATTTCTTCAATAATTTTTTTATCTTCGTTTGACAACATCTTGTAAATCTCATTATCATAGGAGGCTTACGCTAAATATGAAATTGCTTTAATTCATATTAATCAAAACAATTCTTCATACAGCGATGAAGATTTACTTATGTACTCATTATATTAAATTCAGTAACTCGTAATTCAAAATTTAAAAAGGTGTTCGGGATTTACGTTATGTTGTTTTATAAACTACAGAAGAATATTTTTGTATTATATCATTTTTCAAGTACAATTACGTATTAATGCATTTATATATTATATTGTTTTATAAATTATCTTAAAATATTTTGTATCATTTTTTTATTAAGTGTTAATGCATTTTTGTTACAACGTTTTATAAATTGTTTAAAAATATTTTTGTGTCATTTTTAATTACGTGTTAATGCATTTTAATAACGTCGTTTTTTAAATTGCTTAAAAATATTTTTATATCATTTTTTAATTACGTGTTAATGCATTTTAATAATATCGTTTTTTGAATTGTTTAAAAATATTTTTATGTCATTTTTAATTACGTATTAATGCATTTTAAAAATATCCTTTTTTAAATTGTTTAAAAATATTTTTTTTTCAT
>TARA_B110000114_G_scaffold66326_1_pt1 | contig 25060 bp, 4 predicted proteins | sample TARA_B110000114 | Tara Oceans TARA_B110000114 (sample SAMEA4397311) | marine metagenome | biome: Polar Biome; feature: [SRF] surface water layer (ENVO:00010504); material: water (ENVO:00002006), including particulate matter (ENVO:01000060) such as... | depth 5 m
CTGATGTTCCAGAAGATCCTGCACTTCCACTTGTTCCAGACGTGCCACTTGTACCTGACGTACCATCTATAGCACTTGTACCAGAGGTTCCAGAGCTACCAGAGCTACCAGAAGTTCCACTTGTACCAGAGCAAAGACCATTAGTTCCTACAGTACCACCATTACTTACAGTAGGTGTAGCATCTGCACAAACATCTATAGCTGTACCTTCTGTAATTGTAATAAATCCACTTGACCCATCACAATAACTTATACCTGCTAAACAATCTCCACCAGCAGCTGGACATGTAATATTATAACTATTACAAGATAGTCCACTGGTTCCACTTGTTCCACTTGTACCATCTTGTGCAGAAGTACCAGAAGTACCAGCTGTACCAGACGTTGCTGAGGTACCACTAGTTCCACTTGTACCAGCAGTTGCTGATGTTCCTGAAGTTCCACTAGTTGCAGACGTTCCAGAAGTCCCACTAGTACCACTAGTACCTGATGTCCCTGATGTTGATCCTACAGACACGCCAACTTGCATAGTATTAAATACAATACTAGGTGCAGCAGGATTTATATAAGGAGAAGATGAACTTGGTACTGCTTTAATACCTGCACTAGAATTTGAAGATGCTATATACACTTCTAAATAATCACCTGCATCTAAGTTTACTATATATTCTGAATAAGGTAGTTCAAGTATATCATTGTCAGTTACAGTTGTAATTCTATCTTTTCTTATAAAATCTGTACCGTTCTTCTGTAACCAAATATCAATAATTGCATTACCTCCTGATGTTTTAATAGTTTGTAAAGAGTATCCTACTTTATAAATACCAGCATATGGATATCTAACTTGTTGACCAAAGTCTAAAGCAATTCCATTAGAAAGCTCTACAGTGTTCATAGTTATAGCTGTAGGAACATTTGCTCCAGCTACTGTTTGATTTGTGTTGTCAGAAAAACTTGCATACCAGTTAGCAATAGCTGCTCCTGATGAACCATCAAGACCACTTGTACCTGCAGATCCTGAAGTACCAGTTGTTCCAGCAGTTCCACTTGTACCACTAGTGCCACTAGTTCCTGTAGTTCCAGATGTACCACCTGTGCCACTAGTACCACTTGTACCAGTTGTTCCAGATGTTGCAGATGATCCTGATGTACCAGCTGAACCAGAAGTTCCACTAGTTCCAGAGCTACCACTTGTACCTGTTGTACCACTCGTACCTGTTGTACCACTTGTACCACTAGTCCCAGTTGTACCTGAGCTTCCAGAAGTACCAGTTGTACCGCTAGTTCCACTTGTACCATGTGATCCATCACCACCTGTAGCACCGTCTAAGTTTACTTGCCAGTCACAATAAGTACCACTTCCTACAGTACGTGTTGGAGCAGCAAAACATAAAGAACCTGTTGCTGGATTATAAGAAATAACTTCACACTCTTGGTAGTTATTAGCATCGTATGCTATTATAATTGATTGAGCTACTGTATATGCTAAACCTGTATCAACAAATATACAACCTGCTTGACCTAGAGTAAAACAAGTTACAGAAGTGGTTGCGTATTTATCACCATCTTCACCTGCTGTTCCACTAGTCCCACTTGTCCCACTAGTTCCTGTTGTACCAGAGCTTCCACTTGAGCCAGTAGTTCCACTGGTTCCTGTTGTACCAGAAGATCCAGAAGATCCACTAGATCCACTTGAACCAGAGGTTCCAGAGGTACCTGTTGTTCCACTTGAACCAGATGTTCCACTTGTTCCAGAAGAGCCAGAGCTACCTGATGTACCAGATGTACCTGTTGTTCCTGAACTACCTGAGGTACCAGAAAACCCAGACGTACCTGAAGTACCAGAAGTCCCACTGGTTCCATCAATACCTGAACCATTGCACAATGCTTGGTTGATACTTATTAATGCGTCTTGAACTGTTTGATTGGTGTTGACTCCAGCGCATATTAAATTAGGGCCTTCATAGAAGACACATGCACTGCTAAGTCTGATTGGACATGGGTCCGCTGCACAAATTAGGTTACTCATCTGGAAATTATTTTTTAGTGTACTATTTTAAGAAAGTCTCCTGTTCTATATATTGATCCTATTTCTGCTCCAGCAAATATTGCTGATAAGTTATTAGAATATTCAGGAACTCCTAGCAAAGGTGCTGTAAGAACTCTTGCATAATCAGCGCTAGTTCCAGCAGATTTTGCATAATAAACTAGACTAGTTATGTCATCAACATAAAGTTTTCCTACATAAGGTGCAGGAGATTGTGGGGAACCAGACAATACATCAGGTACACCTGTTCCTGTTAAAGGAACTAGATTGTTATTTATATTTCCTAACACTACATCCAAGGCATCTCCTGGATTAGCTACAATGTTAGAGAGATATACACCATTGTATAAGATGCAAGTAGCATCTTGATATGTGGCGCAAGTGGGACAAATTTCAGCGATTCTCATAATTTACGAATTTATGTTTTTTATATGTGTTTAAAAAATATTATTAAAAATAGGGTGCTATAATATAGCGTTTACCTGTTGGTTTTTGATATGGTAATATCATACTCTTTAGCAAAGTCTGCATCAAATGACGCAAGAAGATCAAGTAAGAAACTTCCCATAGGTACTAATTTTGTGATGTTTTTGATAGGTTGTGCATCTTTTCTAACTTGTTCAGGAGTTTTATCAGGATCTGAAATATCCATTCCTGTAGTTTCTTTTATAAAATGCGACCACGCTCTACCAAAGTCTTTGAATAATCCAATAGCAGGTATTCCTCCAGAAAGCACACCTGTCATTTCTCCTGGATTATAAAAGAATAAAATCTCACTAGTAAACTTATCTAGTATCTTTTGTATTTTTCTAAATGCATTCTTAGTTGCTCTATCTTCATCATCATCTGGAGCAATTACACCCATTCCAATAACTAAAGCCATCATCCCTGCTAAAATTCCAAGCTCTTTTACTTGTCTATTTATATTAACTCGTACTAGTTCTATAAAGTCTTCTTTAGATATGTTTGGGGCATCTCCAAATTCCTTTATATAATTCTGAATATACGTATCATATAGCGTATCTATAACTTTAACACCGTTCTCATCCATAGTATATATAGATGTAATGTTTTTAATACTTCTAGTTATATCTAATCCAATTACACTCATAAATAGCTTTAATCTACCCACCTCATATTTCTCACCTGTAGTTTGACCGTTCTCATCAATCTCTACATTAAAGTTATCTGCAGCTTTTCTAAATCCACCATACCTTGTAAGAACAAGTTTAGGTATCCAACCTTTGAATACCATAAAAGACTTTGTCCAAATATTCATGTTAGCTCTGTACTCATCAAATTCAGTAAGACCCCCAGTAGCAGACCTTGATATATTTCTAGCTACATCAGTTATACGCATTATTTCTTTAGAATTATTTAAATCTAATCCTGGAATTTCTAACTTACCATCTACTAATTTCTTTGTAGCATTTATTGATCTATTCTTTTTAAGCTCTGCAATCTCTTCTTTTATTTTTTGCTTACTGTTTTTGTACCCTGCAGATCTTTCAGCAGCTGTTCCTGAAGAGTACTCACTTTTATATTTATCTCTTACAAAGTCTCTGATGTTTACAATTCTTCCATCTTCAACCATTGTATTATCTAACATAGCTTTGAACACTGCTTTTTCTAAAAGCTGTTCAGGTTCTCTAAACATAATAAACAACATGTCACTGAAGTTTGTTCTCGTTAGCTTCTTCATTCCTGCATCCCTAAGTTTTTCATATGTAGGATCATCTTTAAGGGGCATAAATTTATCAAGAAGTTGAACAAACATTTCTCGCTCATCATCATTCTTAAATTTATTACCTACTAATTGAGCTTCATATTTATAAACTTCTCTAGCATCAAAGTATCTACCAGCTAGTGCAGATATTTGTAAGTTTCCACCAAATGCATTTACTGCACCAGACACAGGATTAAAACCTAGAGACTTTATTTGAGTGTACCTATTCAGGGCCTCCATTGTTTTAGTAAGTGAAAGTGCTGAAATTTCATCTTCTCTAAATACATCTTTCTTTACACCAAATCTTCTAGCTACAGAGTTAATAGCCTTCTTAGTTGCTTTAATAACAGGTGCTCCATATGCCATATCTGAATCATCTACAGCATACTTCTTTCCATATATAACAGTATCTAGAAATTGATCTAGAATTTTTACGTTTTCAGTGTTTCCTTTTAAAGTTTCTCCTGGTATAACCTCATTGTTTTTATTTGATCTTAAATGATCTTTAAAAGTTTCTACAGTTCTTACTAATAAAAGTTGATCTTCTATTTCAGTTAGATACTTATACTTGTTCATGTGTTGTGTATAGAGTATCATGTTCTTAAACAGATCTAAACTTACATCTGAATAATCATTATCACCATCTTCAGTAACGCTAAAGTCACTAGTGTAATATTTAGGTATAGCTTGTTCTACTTCTCCTGTTAGAGAGTTAATTTTACCATAACCTATATCATCTGCTCTAGTTGTTAAATTCTTTGAAAAGTTTCCAACAGCTTTTAAATTAGGCCCATCCCAAGCTAAACTTTCTGCCATGCTTTTTCTGATAAATGGTAAGAATGTAGAAGTTACTTTATTTTGTATGTAACCTACTTCTTGTGCTTGTTTATTTATATCAGATATAAAATTATATAGTTCAAATAAATCAGCATCTTTTTTTAATGCAATGTATTCTTTACTTAACCATTTTTCTTGTGGGTGTCTTTTTATTATATAGTTACCAAATCCGTTAAAATCTTTTCTAGTAATATCCCACTTCTTTTGCTCCTCTAAAATTAATTTTTCTTTTAGTTGCCCATCGGGATAACTTTTATTAATACGACCTATTCTTTCTGCTAGTTTTGCTTTAGATTCTTTTATGTAATCTTGTACATTTATATTATCTGCAAGCCACTTTCTACTTCTAGCACCTTCTTCTGAGTTTCTTTTAACACTCTCGTAGAAATCTTTATTGTATTTATATATTAGTTTGTTTACTAATCCACCTTGTGTATCCTTTTGATATAGTTTTAAAACTTCCTTTGAAGTATCACCTCCTCTATCAGTTATTTTTTTCTGAATAGCTATTAATCTGTTTACTAAAGGAATAGTATCTCTCTCAGCATTATTGGTTGCTTGATTTGCCATAGTGTATAGCAAATCTGTAGACTTTAAACCTATTGTTGAAAGACCTCTAAACCAACTTCCTAGACCTTTTACAACCTTTTCTGGATTCATTAGTCCTGTAACTAAGTTACGTTCACCAATAAATTTTTCTGCAAATTCACCACCAACTAATTCAAGATCTGTTTTTAGTGAACTAATTTCTTGTTGCTGTTGCTGAAGACTTTTTAAAAACTCTAGTTGTTCTTCTGTACCAATTTCACTATCTCCTTTTTTGTAAATCATGTCACCTATATAGTTAGTGATTTTCTCAAACACAGCAGCAGATGCAACATAGTCTCTTAAATCTGCAGAGTATTCTGATAGTTGAACATCACTTAAATCATCAGCATTTGATGGTCTACCTTCATACGATGTTTTCCATTCAGACATCAAGTTCTCTCCTTCTCTTATCATTACATTTATAGTATCAAGAAGTGGACCTATATTCTGTTGACCTTGTAGTGAACGTATTGCTTTTCTTATAATGTTACTTCTTTCAACTTTAAAAGCTAACTCATCATCCCCTTTAGTTCTCTTATTACTAATCTGTTCTACTACAGCATTAAGTTGTTTAATAAACAAATCTAATTTTTTATCTCCTGTAGTTTCAGAAGGAGCAGATACAGGAGTTAGTGTAAGAGGATCCAATTTGCTTGCATCAACACTACCAATTTTTATACCTTTTATTTTTAAAGGACTGTCTGGATCTTGAAAGTTATCTCTCTGTAGGTCCATTATAATAGGAACAGCTCTGTTCTTACCAACTTTTTTTACATTGTAGTTATCTAATAATATTTTTCTGTATCTATCTAACTGAATTCCATATGCACCTTGTTTAAACCAAGCAACATCCTCAGCAGTTGGGGAGACATTCATAAACTTCCAGTCATATATATTGGCTGTACCATCTTCTTCTACAATAAGTAAATCAATAGTACCTGCCTCTTTTTCTTTAGCATCATACACTTTTAATTCAGAAAGAACTAATGGGTTCTTTCCATCTTTAGAAAACTCTGCTATAAGATCTGTATAATACTTTTCTAGTTTAGTATAGACATCATCATCAAGTATGTTCTCTATGTATGGTCTTTCTCCAGGAGTAACTCTTCTTGTACCATCAGTATTAAAAAATCTAGCATGTATCTCTTCAAAGAATTCATGATACTTAGTACCTAATAAACGCTTTACTTCATTATCTTTTTTCTCTGATGGAGTAAATACTTTATCTCCAAACTTGCTTTTATACCAAGCTTTAACTCTATCAGTTACTCTCTTTTTAATTACTACATACTCACCATCAACAAGAAGCTCATAGAAACTTGTAGCTTTTTTATCTCCTATAAGAACTGGGCTACCTTCTTCTTCATTAGTTTCTGTTTTTCTAAGAGTTTGATTAGTGGTATTCACTTGTCTCATAAATTCTTTCTGAGCATTAGAAGCTTGATAATACATTTCAGTACTATCTAAATCAAGATAACTTCCTTCAAACTCACCTCCTAGTACAGTTTTAGCTGTCTTAGAAAAGATATCAATGTTTGCTTTTTTATATTCACCTCTAAACCAGTCAGTTATACTGTCCCACATTCTTCTTATTAGAGATCTATTTTCTTCTAGAGACAGGTCTTCATTAGATGCTTTATCTACAATAAGCTGTGTGATAAGTTTATCTACAGCCTCTTTCTTTATCTTACGAATGTTTGGTTTACCATTAGGTAGTTGATATGCAGCAAAGTCTTTATATTGATTTAGTGTCTCTCTGTAGATTTTAAATCTATCTATCTTAGAGATCATTTCTGTTACAAGCTTTGGATCTTTTTGTTCAATGATAGCTGTAGCAACGTGAACCATTTCTTCTGTAAGAGTTTCTAATCCATACTTACCTTCAGACACAGCAATTACACCTGTAGTTAAATCAGTTATTGCATTTACTGAAGAGTCATCTATAAAAGGATTATCTTTTGCATACTCAACCAATGGTTGCACTTTTACACCCATCTTTTTAATAACCTCTTTCACCTTAGTTAATATTTCAGGTGATGTATCAAGTAACTCCTTAGCAGGAACCTCACCATTATACTTATCCCATAAGTAATAAGCTAAGTCTGGTTTGGCAGCTTCAAGAGCTTTCCATTCTGGTAAATTTATATTTGGACATGTTGCCATTAACCTCTACATTTTTGTGTTAGTATATTATTTGCTGATTGCTTAGAGTATCCAATCTCTTCTAATAATTCAGCTGTTACTTCTTCAGCTGGATATACTTGATTGTCTGCTAATCTAAAGTCTCCATTTTTATCTATGCTGTATATTTCTCCTACCTCTTCGATAGTTGTTATTATATCCAGCTCTCCTTGCCAAGCTTCAGTAATAACAGCATCACTCATTTCTATAGGAGCTATAAGTCCATTATCTATTTTAGATTTAGATGCAGCACCGTAGTATTCTTGAGCTTTATACCCATCACCTAGTCCATTGATTGCTTTATATATGTAATACTGCTGATCTGTTTTTTCATTAAAATAAACAATTGGCATTTCAAATTCATCGGTAACTATTTTAAATAAACCTTTCTTTATATAAGAATAGTCTCCTTCTTTTCTCATTTCGTTTCGCTTAGTTCTACCAATTGCTAAATCAGTCCAATTGAAACTTACAATTACATCACCTGGTTTAAAGTATCTAACATCTTGTGTAACCGTAAGTGGTATTTGTTTTTTATTATACGCCTGATTTACACTAGCAGGACGAGCCCAATCTGCTATTGACGGATAAGATGCTTGTCTAGCATTACTGTTTTGAGGAGTGATCATGTATAAACTTTTTGAGCTTACTATGTCTGGATCTTGCCAACTGTTTCTCTCAAACATATTAAGAGTAACAAAGTCCTGTAAGTTAGGCATATTATCTAAGACAGGCAAGGTGTACTGATATATTTTTGCTACATCCTCATACGGTAAAAATGATGTGAATGAAATTGGACTTTTTGCTAAACCTGATTGTAAAACTGAAAGCTTAACAATATCATCATAGAGCCCAGCTTGATCCATACCTTCTAAAAACTTCTTAAGTGTTCTAAAAGAAAATATAACAGAGTTTACATCATATGCTTTTGTACCAAGACTATTAATTTTTAAATTATTAGGAAGCACACCTGCTTTTCTAGCTGGCATTGCTTGTAAACTATTTACAACTAGGTTATCACGCATTGAATAATACGGAGAACCTTTCTTAGATGTCTTTATTTCATTTATTAAACTTGCAACTTGTGCTGCTGTACCATTATCAGAGAGTAATATTTTTTCAAGTTGGGTGTTTAAACCTCTTGTTTGCATCCCCCAATCAATTAAACTGTTTACAGCTTTTCTAGCAGTTTTTATAAATTGTTTATTAGGTAGATTAACATATGGTAGAAGAACATCTTCTAGAACGTTTCTTACATTTCCTCTATCAGATAATAAAAACAACGATAGAGCGTCTCTTGTGTTTCCTTTATTGCCTGTTACACCAAGTCTGTCTCCTAAAGTTCCTAAAAATGTATCTGCTAACCTGGATTCAGCACCAGAAATTAATGACTCTTGGGCTTGTTTATATTGTATTTGTTTTTTAAATACTAAGAAGTGATCATTAAGTATAGCCGTATCAAAGTTTGTTCCGTTACTATATGTATAATATTGACCAGCCATTCTAGCATATTTCAAAAACTCTTTTAAATATTCAGGTTGATTACTTTTTATCTTACTTGATGAAGACATTGTTTGCTCTAATGTATCTGCATTTGGAATAACAAAGTCTTTACTTTCTGTCTCAGTTCTAACGGATCCTCCATATTGATCTATAGTTTCATTATAAATGTTAGGATTATATAACCAAGTCTGTCCAGCATTTTCAAGAGTACCTATATATGTTTTTATTATTGGTTGGTTTACAAAAAATACTATTTGATCAATAGGTACACCAATGTTATTTAAGAATAATATAACTGGGGCAACTTGAGGAGTAGCACCTAGTTCCATAACCCATGGGCCTTTAGATATATCTACGTGACCATCCATAAGTTGACTGTTGATATTAGATATCAATTGACCACTAGAATTATATACTCCTGATAGAGAAGCTTTTCCTTTATACTTATTATAGTTTTCAAATGCAATTCTTCCATCACCTATCCATGCTTTATCTTCAGGTTTAAGAGATTCTCTTCTTTCTATATCAACAGTTACAGCAGATTTTTGATTTAAAGAAAGACCTGTTTGAGAAAGAGCATCTATACCAATAGCTTTTTTACCTGTAACAAATGCTTGCCTTAGAGATAACATAAATCTATTATCTAACATGTTATCCACCTTAGTGTAATTAAAAGGTTGACCTTTCGTTTTAAGAACAACACGTTTAGCTAAGTCTTTTAAGTAGTCTGCAGAGTTTGGTCTAATCAATCTCTCAAAATTCTGAGGATGTGACACAAGCTTTCTAGAAGAATCTATATAACCATTCTCTAAAGATTGTTTATATAATCTATTGATAATTGTTTCTCTAACACCTATCTCAGCTAACTCATTTATAAATGTAACTAAAGAATCTTCTTGTTCCACTACACCCAATTGAGCTAATAGATCTCCAAACCCTTGGTCACTTTCCTCGCTGTTAATTAATCCTTCAATCTCCCAACTTTTTAATTGACCTAATCCATCTAATTGTTTTTTCTGAGCAGAAGTAAATAGTTTTCCACTGTCAAATATATCAGCAATACCTCTTTTAGCATCTTTTCCTGTTCCAAGAAAAGGCACCTCTTTAAGTTTGCCATTTACATAGAATACATTCTTTAAGTATATAGATAATTTATCAATATCAAAATCCGATCCCACCTTTGCTACAATTGCAGATGGTACAACTACGTTATCTCCAAATTCTTTTGGTAATATCATACCCACTCTAATAACATCAATTGAACTTTGTGCCTGTGTTGGTATACGGAAAGCCAATCCTTCTAGTATTGATTTATTTTCGTCTTTATTTAAATATTCTAATAATTTTTCATCTGATAGATTGCTTTTGAACCAACGTCCAACTGCTATCTCCATAACTCTTTTACCGTCTTTATCTTCATAGAACTTTAGAACATCAGAAGTATAACCATTTAACTTCTCATTAAACTTAGCTCTTGTACCTTCAAATAAAGTTGATGGTATCTGAGTTTTTAATCCTCCAGATATTTTCTTCTTAACTAATTCTTTATTAGCAATAGAGTATAATATATTTCTAACTTGTGCATAAGCAGGAGTTATTTCTAGGGCAACACCCTTTGTTTCAAACTCTTGTAGCGCAATAGAAATGTTATCATCAGTATGTCTCTTAAACAATTCAGAACGAAGAGTTTTAGCAGCTTCTGATATATCTACAATCTCATAAGCACCATCAATTTCAGATATTCCTAAACGCCTAAGCACTCTTTCATAAGCATCTTCCGTTAGTGCATTTAGTATATCAGTATTGTTTAATGCTTCTTTATATATACCTGATTCTTTAAGCCTCTCACTCTCTTCTAAATTCTCCCATTGATCTAGTCTAGAAAGCTCACCTTCGCCTGTAAAATGTTTATAGTCTATAGGTACACCATTATCAAACATATCTAATGTTATAAGCTTGGTTGTTTGAGAACCCATTGTAACTGTATTCACTTCTTTAGAAGGAACTTCAGACTGTATACCCATTATAGAGAAAGGTACTAACACTTTGTCTACGTACTCATCAGTATTAAATGAACCATCTTTATTGTATGTAGAATGTAATGATTGAGCCCCCACTTTTCTAGCAGACTTAAATGCTATATAATCAATGCCTTCTTCCTGCATTTTGTTATATAACCTTACACCATTTTCAGCCTTTAACTCTTTCATTACTCTATATGATAGAGGGTATATTGAATTCTTATCAAGAACAACATCATTAAAACTTGAGTTATTACCAGACTTATCTAATTTAGATCCTGACACAATAGGTTTTTGATCAGGGTATGCAGACTTAACTGATGGGTTACCTTCTTTTAATAATGTTTCTTCTTCTGGATTACGTTTTATACTTTTGTCTCTTTTTTCCCAAGCTATATCGTATCTATATTGCTTCTCTTCAGCAGCATTCCAGTTATCACCTTGTATTCTTAGAGTTCTATAGGCTGAAAAAGTTGCTATACTTGCACCATCTGTTTCTTCATAAGGTTTATACCCAGGTAAATCTATTGCACCTATTACATCATTGTGAGTAGCTGTTACGAAATGATCTTTTGTTAGGTCATAGTATCCTATATCTCCTTTATCGTATCCAGTATTCCAAACATTGTTTTGTTGAGCCTGAAACAAAGGAGAGTTGTTTACAAGAGTTTGACGTGGAGAGTTAAAACTTTTTGTACGCTTTAATTCATCTGTATATTGATACGGATCAGAGTAAAGAAGTTTATGCATTTCAATATTAGCAACAATGTAATTAATTGACATAGCTGTTAATTCTCTTTGAAACTCACCCACCTTTAAATTTTTACCCATTTGTATTTCAGGAATACTATATAGAGCTTGCACTGTACCACCCACTTGAATCATTCCATACTTAGAAAGTTGTGTTTGGTTACGAGAAACTGCTCTTAAAATATATGCTTTAACTGCAGCCTCTATTTCAGTTATGTGAAGATCATAAACATCTTCAGGACTTCCTTCTTGGTTTACTATAACATTATGTAACTTCTCACCTAGTATTCCTTTAAAGAATCTTAAGTCTGTAGTCTTTCGTTTATCAAATTCTGTAGCGTCTTCCTCATACTTTATCTCTGGTATGTATCGATCATCTCTAGACAAGTTTATTTCAGATAAAAGGTAGGGTTTAAATATATTAGATACAACTCTTTCAAATCCTTTTGGACTTAGTTGTTCTGGCAACACAGCCTTACCTATATCAAGTGTGTGTTCAAGAGATGCATCTCCTGGAACCAGGTTCATAAAGACACCCTTCATGTTAAGATTTAACTCTTGTATAAATCGCTGTCTAGAAGTAAGATTTGCTGAAGATTTATTAGCTTTCTTACCATCATATACAATACCACCTGCTATTCCTGGTTTAAAAAGATTAGAAACATTTGCTTTTTTTGTCCCATTTCTAGCAAACATTCGAGACATAAGATTAGATCCTTGTGAGAAAACATCTGTAAGTAAATACTCAAACGGTGTTCCTGCAAGGTCCTCTTTCTTTTTAACATTTTTTAATACTGTATGTAAATCAGAAGCAACATTACCTCCAAAGTATGACTGTTGCATCTCACCATTTACATTATAAAAAGTACTATCATAATCTGGATTAGTAGCAAGAGTTTGCAAAAATGCAAGTTGCTGTAACCTTTTAACAATATCTAATGTACTCCTTGAAAAAGTCGTAACAGATTTTAAAGTAGATAAACTGTCCTTAATTTTTTCAGTTATATTTTGGAGCTCTTCTTTTTTACCAAGTCTATATAATTTTCTAATGTCTGCATCAGAAAAACTAACTCCTAATTTCTTAAGAAAATTAGACATCGCTGTAGGAGTGTTTAATGCAACATTAGCTAATGTTTGTACTTTAGGAAAATACTTTCCATCTTTCTTACTATATGTAAAAAATCCATTTCCAGATTTTGACATTGCAGATATACCATTTAGGTAATTTCTTTTTAATTGGTCTGCAGCAGAAGAGTATGCAGCAGGACCTACAGTAACACCATCTTCAAATATAAAAGTGTTTAAGAACTCTGGAGCCATTTTGTGGAACGTTCTCCACATTGCAGTAACAAGTCTTGACTGTTCCTGTGATGTATTATCAAAACTAACACCTGACGTAACAGGGTCATCACCAGTGATGCGATTATATAAAGCTGCATAGGTTGAATCTTCTTGTGCTAGTTTTTTTAATTTAGCCATCATGTCATCAGGAGAACGTGACTCATGTAACTTAGTCATCAACGTTATGTATGTCTTACCCATAGGTTGAAGTACACTTCCATTGATGCTACTTATTATAGGCTTACCTTGACTATTTTTTATTTGCAAAGTAGCTAATAATAATCTTAGTGTTGAACCTGCTGCATTAAGACTATCTATTTTTGATGCATCAAACTTATTACTTTCTCGTATTCTATCATCATCTTCTAATTGTTCTTGTGAGTTTTCGTCAAATGAAACATTAAATGATTGTAGATACTCTTTGTGTTTATCTATTAGTAGTGGCCAAGTTGCTATTATATCTTTTGATAGTTTTCTACTTTGAATTATTGATACATTAAGTGCAGACATTTCAACAGGAGTTAAAACATTTCTCATTTTAGAACCCCACTGAAATTCTTTTTCACCTTTAGCTGCTGCAGACTTAGATTCATTTAGATATTTGGTAGCTACATTTCCTTTTTGTTTAGCTACACGTATAACATCTTTTAAAATTTGATTATATATCTCAGAGTCCTTACCTTTTATAACACTAAGGTTAAATAAGTCTCCATCATTCTTAAGTGTTTCTTTAACAAGTTGATAAGTCATCTCTTGTAACGTATCATACATCTGCTGATCATCTAAAGCAATAAGTCTATACTCAGGCTCAGTGTCAAATGCATCCCTGTAATAATAAGAACCATCCTCTTCTTGAACGTTAGCTAATGCAATATCTACTTCTATAGGTCTTGAGAAACCAAGAGTGTATGGTTGCATTTTATAAAGAGGTTTGTTTGCATAAAAACCTTTATCTATTCTACTAAATAATTCTTTAGTAAATGTATCTGAGCTAGGGTTCATAAACCACTTCTCAATTAAATCCTTAAGTTTTTTAAACATACGTGCAAATAACCCTTTAGGTTTTACACCATCTTGAACATAATCTCTGAACTCTTCAGCCAGTTGCTCTTTTATTTGTTGACCAGTAGCCTCAGAAAACTTAACTGTTTGTCCTGATGGTCTATCTGTAAACGTACCTTTACGAGAGTTAAATTCTTTTCTTAACTTAACTTTATCTTCAGTAGAAAGCATTCCATTAAATACAGCTTCAAATGCTTCATGATATGTTGTACCAACTTCTGCATTTTCATATACATAGATAGCTTTATTTTTATACATACCCCAAGCTGTTCTACCTCCACCAGCTTGTATAATATTTTTAACTATGTTAAGTGGAACCTGTGGTAAGTTTTTACTCATCCAAGTTCCCACTTCATTCCAGTTTTCTGTTTTAAATAAACTTAACTCCCCATCAAGAACTTCACGAAAGTGTTCTTCATTCATGTCAGATATAGCATCATCAATATCATCTTGAAAGTTTAAACCTCCTTCTGTAGGAACATCTTCAGTTATAGTAACCTCACTAGTTTCTTGTGTTGGTGCAACTGGTGCTGTTTTTTCAACAACAGGTGTGTCAGAAAATAAAGATGCTCCAGCACCAGCATTATCAAAAACATCATCAGTTATTAAGTTTTCATTAAAAGCATCAGCTTTTTTTCTCTTTGCTAATACTTGCTCGAGTGTAGCAAATATATATTGTTTTATTGTTGATTCAGGATCTCCTCCAGATTCTTCAATTTTTTCAATTGTTGCGTCAAGATCTGCACCTGGCAATATTCCTATTTGATCCCAAGAAGGTTTCGTAGCTCTTCCATCAAATCTAAAATTTATTTTAGAACCCTGTGCTGATGTATAAACCTCATCAGCTTGTCCGTCTAAAACATATCCATCATTGGATTGTGTTGCTTTTTTCTGTTTTGCAGGAGCTATAACTTTACCGTCTTTTATTACAATATCTGTTTGCCCTTGACTTGCAGGATTTTTTATAGTATAGTTGTCCTGACCTGTAGTACTAAAAAAGTATATGTTCTTTCTATTAACTTCACCTTCTTCTTTAGGTTTAATCATAGTGTGAAGAGGCAGCTCAAAGTCTGGTCTCTTTGAACCATCAGGATTAGTATTAGATAATAGATATGTTTGATAGTTATCCCAAATAACATCTTGCACCTCACCGTTTTCTATTCCTACTATTTGTTGGAACTCAGCATCAAGGTTATTAAGTATGCTATCATAAGCATTAATATTATTGTATGTGTTTTCAAGAAGAGATATAATTACATCCTTACTCATTTCTAAATCAGTTGGAGCAAAGTCAAATCTAGACTCAGGACTTCTACCTATTACTAGTTGTAGTTTACTAAATGCTAAACCTCCACCAGCTCCAGGATCAGTTCTTTGAAAAAAGACACTATTTCTACCTGGTTCTTTTCTTTCACCAGCGTTGTTTGTTGGTATACCCCAATAAGTTACACGCTTTAAGAAATTTAATAAGTCAATTGAAGAGTCACTTTCTACTCCTTCACCTGCTACTATGTTTTTAGATAACTGAAGAATAACTTCATATATAGTTGTAGCTTCTTTCTTTGTATGTCTTCTGTTTTTAAGTGGGACGTATGCATTTTTAAGTCTTAGAAAAACACGACCCAAAGGTGCATCATATGAAGTTGTACCTAATGCTACAGGACCTGTAGAAGTAGGAACATTTATTAATAGTTTTGTTTCTAAATCAACTTCTTCAACTAACCCTGCATCTTGTACAGATGTAATAGTGGTGTAAACTTTATTACCTGCACTATCTGTAACATACTCAGGAGTTCCAAAAGATGCTTCAATTTCCTGAGGTACACCTATTGCTGTTTGAGCAAGTACACTCTCTCTAAATTGAGAATATTGACTACGAACTTCAGTTTCTACAGCATCACCTGTATTTTCTCTAAACATGCTACCTTTACTATTGGTAAGACTTGCTTCAGGCATTGCTTGGTATATAGCATTATCTAATAAAGACTCTTCCTGTGGTATAGGTTGTCCGTTAACATCAACAACTTCATTGTCAGTATTAACCATAACCATTACAATCATAGTTTTCTTGAACTTTTCTTTTTGTTCTTCTGATAATTCCTCTTTTCCACCTGATAACATTTTATCAATAACACCTGGCAGTAGTTGATCTTCAATCTCACTTGTTACATAGACACCACGTATGTCATCTCTATTTTCAAGAGAGTTTAGATTTGCACCAAAGGTATTAGCTCTGAGTTGATAGTCTTCACCTTCATCATCATTTGGTATTGTAGCAACAGGAACTATGTTAGTTGCTTTTTTTGAATCAGGATTATAGGCACCTTCATACTCTTTAAGAGCTGGTGCTTTAATACCTGTAGCTAATATTCTATCTAATAGTTTTTGATCATTTGCTACTTTTTGTTCTGCAGCTTTCTTAGCGTTGTACTCATTCATGATAGATTGAAATCTATCTAGTATAATTTTCCTAGCTCTATACTCAGTTCTTAATTCATTTATATCATTATCAAGCTTAGCTAACTCATCTTGAGTTTTTACAATGTCTGACTCGTTAAGATTTACATCTTTAGATATATCATTAGTAAGTTGAAAGTTAACTATTTCTTGCTTAAGTGCAGGCCATGTTACATCTAGGTTTTCTCCAGCAGCTACATCATCTAATAAATTATTTAATGATTGTGCGTAAGTTTCATCTATTATGTATGTGCTCTTGAGTGCTTTTCTAAATAAGCTTGCTGCTTTCTTAGTCACCTGTCTTAAGGTGGTTCCCATTTTCTTTGCAGCTCTAATTATCTTAGCTAGATTTTTACCACTTTCAGCTAACAGTTTTACTTGATCTTTTAGTTCTTTTAAGAAATCACCACTGTCTTCAGGTGCTTCAGATATCTCAGTAGTGTATTGTTCAAAGTAAGATATGTCAGCTGCTAATTCATCTCTTTCTATTTCAGCTAACTTGATGGTCTTGTTAAGATCCTTTCTCATCTGAGTTAACTTATTGATAGTTCTTGTAAAGGACTTAGTTGCTTTAGAAAAATTAAGTTTAATTCTTGGACCAGTTTCACCAGTCTTTTTCATCTTTCTAATATTAGCCAAGTCTTCTTTCACTTTAACTAAATCAGATGCAGCTTTTTCTATTTGTTTGTTTAACTCAACAATATTCTCTTTGCTCTCTTCACCTAACTGTGTAAGAACTTCAAGTCTAGCTTCTCTATTTTCTTTTAATGTTCTTCTTTGTTTTTGAATTTCTGCAGGACTTTTAAATTTCTCAGAAGATTTCTTCTGCGCTTGACTCTGAACAGAACCAACTGGTGTTATTCTAGCATTATTAAATCCTTTTTTAGCAACAAAGAATGAACCATCTACCTGCTTTTTTTTAATCTTTCCTCCGTTTGTTTTATAAACAAAATAAATTTTACCTTCAGTTTTACTAACAGTCTGATACTCAAGTCTACCAGGAACATACCCACCGAAATTCTTACCACGATTAAGTTTAAAGACTTCATTTCTGTGGTCGTAGAAAAATTTAGCAGTGGCATTATTTGCTAAGCTGCTCACTCTACCTACCTTAAACTTTTCAAGAGTGTCTGAAGATATATCTCTTTCTTGCCCTGTATTAGAGTCTACTATTTTTATAGTACCGTCTTCATTATATCCTTTGATACTGAATTGACCTATCTTATTTACTTCAGAAAGCTTTTCATCATCAAGGATTACACTGTTTCCAACAAAGTATTCTGTTTCTAAATCAACTTCTGTTTGACCTCTCTCTGTCTTAACTATAATAGTTTCTTTATCTTCTTCTGCTACATCATCCTTAACTATTACAGGTTCTGATACATAACTATCAGGGTTTTCCTTTATGTCATCATATGTTTTTATAAAGTTTTGTCTCTGTGCAGCTGCGTCAGCAATATCATCTAGGTATGATCCCAGTTGATCTTTTGTTTCACCTATTATATCTGAGTCCTTAAGTTGTACAACTGCTTCGTTGTAAGCTTTGAAGTCTCCATTTACTACACTTTGAAGAACCCCATCTACATTTATTCCAGCAGCAGATAACTTTCCAGTTAAGTTTAATATTCGTTGATCAAAATCTTCTGTCTTAAGAGAAGTGTATAACATCTGATTCATTACAGATGGTGGATATTTTAAAATAGGGTTCCCATTTTTATCTTCTATTATTTCACCAAGGTCATTTTTTCTAAACTCAGAACCATATCTAAGATTTAAAGATTGGTATAAAGAGTATGAGTTTTCTGCTACAGTCTCAAATCTATTTATTCTTGCTAAGAAGGCTTCTCTAGTATCTGTGCTTAAAGCTTTTCCTTCCTTTACTAATTGATCATAACCTACATCAGTACTTCCAAGTGTTCTGTATTCTTCTATCTCTGATTTAACTAAATCAAACCTGCCGTATTTAATTCTAGGAGTTAAATAGTTTATTATATAATCAGCTTCTAGATTTTTACTATCAAATATTTCTCCGTTTTTAAGAGCTTGTTCTCTTAGCTTCTGTATAACTGTTCCTCTATTTACAGACTCTCCAGTCTCTTTAGTAAAGTTACTAAGCTCAAACTCCATTTCATTTATAGCAGCTCCTAAGTTAGACTTATTAACTTGTGCTATAAAAGATTCTGTGTTTGCTTTCTTTCTTTGATTTTGTGTTTTATAATCTTTACTTAATAAAGACCTAACGCTTGGTGCAACATTCATCATTATAGAACCAGAAAGTCCACCAATAAGAGCATTCTTTGCACCCTCATCACTAGTCATAGCTTCAAGACCTGCGCCAATAGAAGATATCCAACTTGTTGCCTCTCCATCATAGCCTCTTCTATAATAATCTTTTGTAGCTGCTCCTATTCCAAATTGACTTGATTCCTCAAGTGCTTCAGAGTAAGAAAAGAAATAAGGTTTTCTTATAACATTTACAACTCTTCCTAATCTACTAACTCTTGTTTTGCTAGCTGTACCAGCTGCATCTATAGTAACATCTCCTAGTTCTCTACCCAGTCCATTCAATAAAGTTTTCTCTGAGTTGTATGAGCTTTGAAATATTTTAGGAAGTTGTATATAATTTGTAGCTGTTAACAATGCCATGTTTGCAACCATCGCTCGATTAGATGCAGCATCAGTCACTCTATTTATTTCATCAAGAGCCTCTTGTGTAGGAACAGTACCAAACTCATTTTCATATTGAGAAATAAGTTCTTGTCTAAATTCATTTCCATTATGTAAAGCTTCAAAACCTGCTTCACCAGTTGTAGATAACCCTGCTACTAATATTCTTTGACCTTTGTTAAGTGTATTATATCCGTTTGCTGTTTTTAAAAATGTATCAGACAAACCTTTTAACTCTCCGTATATACTAGCAGATCCACTACCTCCTGCTAAACCAGCTTCTGTTGCAGCAATCGTTTCAGCTGCTTTACCTGTAGAAAATAATTTAGATGCAAGTGGTAAACCTTTTAGAGCAGATGTGTAAACGCCTGCACTTAAATATGTACCTGCAGCAAATCCCATATTCTTAACAACACCATCCCATAAAAAGTTACCTGTTGCCCAATACTTAGGAGAGTACCAATTGGCATCTCTTTCTACTGCTGTGTAATAATTAGGCATTGAGTCTTCTAATCCTTTATTAAACTCATCCAATGCGTTATTGAAATCATTGTCATAAAAAGAAGCAAGTCTTCCATCTTTAGTAGCTTGTACAATACCATTAACTAACCCAACTGTATTTTGTAGAAGTGTAGTTCCTGTAAGAGATATTCCTTTAGCAACACCATTAACCATTTTAGAACCAAAACTTTGTCCTTGAGCAGCAGCATCTTCATTGTCCCAAGTTGGGTCAGCACTAAAGTAATCATATCTATCTGATCCTACGTACTGATCAGCAGTTCTAGTTTTAGGACCTATTCCTTTTCCAGAGGGAACAGCATTTAACATTTGTGATAATCGATCAAGTGCACTTAACCTAGGTTCAGAAGATTCAAAAGATCTATTGATAACGTTACCAGCTTGTGCGCCAGGTAAACCTTGAGATTGTCTATACCCTCCATACCTACTTTCCATAAACCCTTCATCCAACATTGATTTAGGGGCGACAGGTTTAGGTATAGTTGTTCCTACTTGAGCTTTTGTTAATTTATCTTTTGCCATTATTTAGGTATTTCTACTTTAGGTTGTAAATCTAGAATGTCTTGTTTTGTTATATTTCTTCCATTGATTATTTCAAAAATCATTGCATCATCTAAAATTCTTAAGAATTCTGCAGCCTCTGCTTTATTTAAAGCTTGACCATACTCTACACCCTCTAACTCTTCAACTACCTCTGTAATAGTTGTTCCAGCAGCAAGCTTATCACCTTGTTTAGAGTTGTATCTAAAATTTAATTGATAATATGATTCATCAAAGTCTCCTTTAGGATCTTGTTTAGATATTAGGTTGGCTGATATCTCATAAAGATTAACATTTGGAAAATCAAATTGGTTAAAGAATGCATTTTCAAAATTTGTATTTCTAGTAAGTTCAGATTTAATTTCTCCATTAGCACCCATTTTAAATATTGGATCTGCTGTTGTCCAAAAATCTCTTTCACCATCACCAACCTTAGCTCCAGTAGCTAACATTCTAGGTAATATATTTTTATTAAAAGCTGCAACCTCAGGAGTTTGCTCAGTCTCAACATTAAACATACCTGTTACTTGTTCATATTGCTCATCTGATAATGGTATTGTTATATTGTTTGGTTTATCTGCTGTACCTCCACTCACTCTAAGTTGTCTCTCATCTGTAAGTATAGTTGCAGAAGTTAATCCTTTTTCTATTTTTAATATAGTTTCTGCGTCACCTGGATCTAATCCTTCATAACCTTCTCTTTCGGTTATAATAGCTGCAACAGTTCCTAATATACTTTGTACTCTGTTTTTATTAACCTTGTCACTTACATCAATTCCTACACCTACACCTTGTTCAGTGGTTACTGATTTTGACATAAGTGTTTGTGTTAATTCATCTCGTCTATCATTTAGATCAGTAACTTCATCTTTAATTTGGTTAGTCATGTCAGCAGCAGCCATTGCATTCTCACTACCTCTTGTATCTCTATATACATTTTTATACAACGCAAACTCTTGAGCGCTTAATTCTGCTTGTGCTTGCTCATCATCAAATACTGTTGTTCTATACCCCATAGGAATTCCTACAGAATTAGTCCCTGTATAAGTTTCTTCAATAGATGAATACTTGTCAAACTTATCTAACAGTATAGAAGTTTCTGCAGCGCTAAACCCTTCCCATGTTCTACCTTTATACTCTTCAGGAATTATAGCATCTATATCTATAGGAATTTGAGCATCTACTTGATTAGCAACTGAAGTAACTCTATAGTTTGCAGTATCTGCTGCTTTTTTCTTATTTAAATAGTTTCTTATATCTCCTTGTTGAGATGGTGCTATATTTGTATAGTTAGATCTTTCAGATGCAACTAACATTCTGTCAAACATAGTGAGACCTGTGTCTTGATTTAACTCATCGATAGCTGGATCATAAATTCCATCATTGTCAATATCAACAAATTTTACACTATCATCCCACTGTAATTGTTTAGCAAGTTTAGCTCTATCTGTAACATACTCTGACTCTAATATTCGTGCATCCTCGTTAGCTTGGATTACCATTGCTTTAGGATCTTGAGGTAATCCTGGTATAGTAAATGTATTAGTTTGACCAGCTTCTAATAAAGCAAGTTCTGCTGCCTTATCTTTATTTACTTGTGCATACTGCTTTTGTTGTGCACTAAATTTAGCTTGCGCTAATGCTCTTTGATCTTTTTTAATTTGTGCACTGAAGTAAGGGCTTTCTTTAGTTTCATTATTTACTGATCTACTAGAAAAAGCTTGGCTAATATTATCCATCCAATCCATTGTGTAGAACTGTGCTTTAGCAGGATCAACTTCCCCTTGACCAAAACCTGAAGATATAGACTCATACTCTTGTCTATTGCCATTTATCATTTGATCTAATTGTGCTATTTGTTTTTGAAGACTTAACTTATCTGAAGGTTTTTGTGCATCTCTTTCAGCACTAATAAGCTCAGCTCTTTTCTCAGACAAAAGAGTAAATCTTTTTTCATAGCCACCATTAATCTGACTAACAAACTGTTGATCAGAAACATTAGAATATTTTAACTTTCCATCTAAACTTAACTGTCTCCAAGCTTGTGGACTAAGTCCAGCTTTAAGAGCTGTTTGTATTTTTTCTGGAGTAAGTTCTTTTACTTCTTGATTAGTCATTATGTCATAATACCTACCTGTAGTAGGGTCTTGCATAACTTCTACGTTGTACTCATCTTTAGCAAGACCTTTTATTATGTCTTGTGCATCTTTTTGTACATCTATATAAGGAGAAACATTAGCGCTGTAAGACGAGTTTAAATCTTCATTATTATACCACGCATCTACTTCTTTACTATATTCAAGTTGATTAGACTCTGCCCATTCTCCTTTCTCTTTTAATTTTTGTATAGTTTCTAAATCTTTTCTATATCTAGCTGCAGAACTTACAGCATTTAATACATTAGGATCTTTTGCTATTTGATTAGTCATTCCATTTACAGAATTAACTAACGAGAAGTTAGAGAAGTCTCCACCTGCTACACTGGACAGTTGTCCACCCAATGCATTAAGTTTAGATTGTAAGTACTCCTTGTCTTGGGGTCTAACAACATCAAGACCAGCAACGTTATCAATGCTCTCTTGTATCTTCTGTATCCCTTCGTCAAATCTTTGTTGCTTGTACATACCAACCTTTGCCATTGCTTCAACAGGGCGTTGTTCCACGTAGGGATTAAAGGTAAGATTAGCTGGGTCTTTATATGATGCCATAATTTAACAAATGTAATGTGATTAATCGTATTAACCAAAGACCTCTAACAGGTTTTGGTAATTCTTTATAATCAGTTTAGTTATAAATTTTTAATTGCTCTTAGAATATTACTATTTTTATTATTCTTTTTTACTGTCTTTCCTTTCTTAGCAACTCTAGTACCATCATCTTCTGCTAATGGATCTATATAGTCGTACATGTTTTCAAAATCAATATCTTTTCTCATTGCACGATCCATTCTATTGTAGTTAGGTTCTGGTGGTTGTCTTTGTATTGGGTTGTTGTTAAAGTAGTTTATTAATTGACCTCCTAAGTTAATTGCACTATTAACATTTTGTCCTGCGTTACCATTAAAACCTGGAGTAGCTAGGCCAGGTATACCCCCAGTCATACCATAACCTGGTACATAAAGATTACTTCCTGCTCCTGTTGTATTAGCATCTCCTTGTTGATTAAATTTATAAGATGGATACATGTTATTATAAACTCTTTCTAACATATTCTCTCTTCTGTTCTTAGAGTATTTATCAGATATAGATTTCAGTATATCTATATTCTGAGTTCGTGTATTAGCTACACCTTGAGCCTGTCTCTGTGCCTGTGTGTCAAATATCTGTAAGTTTTTTAGCTTAGCTTCATTTAAGGTTTGTTGATTTCCTGAATACACCATGTCCTTCATTGCTTGATTAGCTCTAAACTCTTCTGCATTAATTTCATTCAATGCTTTATAAGTTGGAGCCGCCATAAGTGCAGCAGCAGCAGGATTGTTTTGTATACCAGGATTTCTTTGCATAGCTCTACTCTGTGCAATAACGTCATTCTTTGCATCTTGTAGAGATATATCATAAGGTACTCTAAGGTTAGGTTGATACCCCTGTGCAGGTACAGGTTGATATTGATTAGTAGCCATTGCATACTTCTCAGCAAGTAACTGATCAGGATTCAATTCATTGTTTACATCTCCATCTATAAAGTTGGGGAGAAATGGAATTCTCTGAGGTTGTATAGTTGTAGTCTCTGTAACAGTAGGCTCCTCTCTAATCTTTGCCACCTCTACTTCAGGTTCTTCTCCTGGAGCAGCTGGAGTAAATCTAGCACTAGTTGTTTGTTCTCCAAAGTCACCATCTACAGTTATTCTTTTATCTGAACCAGCTTCTTCAGCTCTCTTGTTAAATTCTTTTTGATAACGTTTAACTTCAGCTTTATTTTTAGGATCAAAGCTTTCCCAGTCAAACCAAGGGTTAGCTTTTTTAGCATCCTCGTATTGTTTTACTGTAGTGTTACCAAATAGTCCAGTACCTTCATCTCTACCTTGACCTGGACGAACCTCATCTAATGCATCAGTTTCTGAGTCAGTAGGTACAACAGTTTCTCCATTTGACTTTTCATACTCACCTGTCACTTCATTAAGTATAAAACCTGCAGCAAGAGCTTCTTCGATAGTCATTCCTACATCATCTCCCCCTAGTTCATTTGTTTCAAAACCACCTTGAGCTTTAGGAACACCTGCTCCATTCTTAGCAAAGTTCTTAGCAAAGTTAGCCATCTTAACAACGCCTGGACTATATCCATCAGTGTTAGCCATAACCTTATTAGCAGCAGCGCTTACAGACATACCTTTTTCTTTAGCCCATGCTGTAAACTTACCCTTGTTCTCTGGTTTAATCTCTATACCAGACTTAGCCATGTTGTTCATTGATCTTTCAGGATCGTTAACAATGTTATCTTTTGATATAAAATCATTACCCTTAATCTCAAACTCATCAAACGTATCATTAAGTGCACTTTGCAAATCTGCGAGTATCATCTTTTTGTCTGCTATTGCTTTTAACTTCATGTCTGATCCTTTAAGAATAGCGTCTGCACTGCTTCTTTCTAGTTGACCGAATACAGTGTTGTTTGACTCTAGTCCTAGATCAGCAGCAGTGACCATCTTTTTATTAATTTTCTTTTCATCTTTGTTAAGCTCTTCAACATAGTTTTTAAACTTTTTACCTTTTGCTCTATCATCACCTATCTCACTAATAAACTCTTCAGGTATTTTAAGATCTCCATAGACAACTAGGTTCTCAGCTCCTCCACCATCTTTTAATTGTTGTGCTGGTTCATTCT
>TARA_B110000114_G_scaffold171134_1_pt1 | contig 23763 bp, 22 predicted proteins | sample TARA_B110000114 | Tara Oceans TARA_B110000114 (sample SAMEA4397311) | marine metagenome | biome: Polar Biome; feature: [SRF] surface water layer (ENVO:00010504); material: water (ENVO:00002006), including particulate matter (ENVO:01000060) such as... | depth 5 m
AAACATCTTGTAAAGTTAGTATTTAAATTTTTCCAGTCGTGACTAGTCTACGCCTCTATTGACGTTAATTGCTTAAGTGCTTGGTTTTTGATAATTTGATTGACAAATAATGTTGTTTCCTATGTGGGTTGAAACGGTAATTTTTTCAGCTGATTGGTTGTTGATTACAAACTTGATTGATTGTTTCGAGATTTCGAATGTGCTTTTAATGTAAATTGTGATTTGGTGATTTTGAACATCAAACTCAAACTTAATGGGAGACTCAAGGTTGTTTCGAATTCTTAAATCTTTATAACCGTACACAACTGTTGCATCGGAACCTAAGGGTGCGTAACGATCGCTTTCGTTTTCGTAAATATCAACCGAATGGTGGTGTCGTTCAACTATTGCTAAGCCAGCTTCTAAAGAGGCGTGGTAAATTATGCCGGATAACTGACAGAGTCCTCCGCCGGTTGAAGGGCTTAGTTTTCCGTTAATGATAGTACGACTTTTAGCAAACCCGTTTCTTAAATTGGGAGCGCCTACGGTTTTCCAAAAGGAAAATATTTCTTGCGGTTGAATAACGATTGATTGTATTTTTTGAGCGCCTAACGTAAGGTTATTTACTTTGGATTCTAACGTTTCGGAAGGTTTTACTTCTTGTGTTTTTTGCAGACTAAAATTCAGCTTTTCGTCTGTTGTAATTGATTTCGCAAATCGGTCGTTTTTAAAGTCAATAAAGTCTGTCATTCCCCGCTTAAAACGGCTTAAGTTTCTTTTAAAAAATGGAGGAATTAGTTGTTTCATTTTTTGCGAAGGGTAAATATAAGGTGAGAAGAAAATTGCTTGAAAATACTTTTACAAAGGAAATTATCGAGCTTTAAAATATGTTTCCGAAGCTTGGTTGGAAAACGATGAATAGGAAAAAAAGCAATTCCTCTACAGTTCACGAATTCCCAATTGTCTTTAATTATTTCACGAATATCAGATGTGCTTATTTGCGTTCCGCCGTGCCAAGAAGTTGCTTTATATCTCGTGATTTTTCGTCGGGTTTTGGAAGGGAAATCAAACGTAAACGTTCCGCCTTTTTCGAGTGTTCTTAAAACGTCGTTTAAAATTTGGGAGAAGTGATTTACCTCCAAATGCATAAATAGGTGAAAGGAGTATACTTGCTTTAAAAACGAATCTTCAAAAGGTAAACTTTCGCCTTTGCCTACTTGCAGGTTGTGATTCGGGTATTTTGCTTTCGCAACATCAATCATATTTGGACTGTTGTCAACGCCATATTTTGCAAACTCAAGTAAGCGTCCGGTTCCGCAAGCAAGATCGAGAGTTTGGTTTGTATTGGTTTGATTTATCGTTTCGTTGAGGTAGCTAATTTCCTGTTGGTGAATGAATTTTCCGTAGGAATTTGCAAAGCGATTTTCATCGTAAGTTGCCGCCAATTTGTTGTAATATATAGAGATGCTTTCCAATTGTAAATTTTAGGTAAGTTCAAGTTAAATTAAAATATCGCTGCAATAACTACTAGTTATTATTTGACGACTTGTATTGATTATTTGTTGCTATGAAAGTAATCTAACAATGTTATTTCGTGAAGTAACCAGGGACAACTTAAGTGAAAGAAAGAATAAAACAGCCAAACCTAAAAAGATCGGATTACCAACAGATAACAATCCCGCATAAAGAATAATTCCGATAATAACGCAAAAGTAGGGAAGTGTAAAATGTGAGATGATTTTAAGTTCAGATCCCTTTTTTGTGATGTCGGTAGAAACCCAATTTGTAAATCCAGAACCTGGAATTATGGTGAATGCTTTTTTAAGACTTAAGTTGTTTTTTTCACCGTTTGTAACGTTGAATTCCTTGGATAATAGTCCGTTAATTTTGGTTAACGACATATTGGATTCAACTGTCTTTGTATTCGTTAGGGCTATTATTTTGGATATGAATTTCAAAGCTTAGCGGTTTAGTTTTCGTGTATTTTCAATTCGGATTGCTCTAACTCCTAAAACGTCCAATATTAATCCAATCCACGATATTTCAACTACCCTACAAAGTAAGGGAGGCTTGATCTGTGACGTTGAATTGATGGTTTTAGTATGTCCAATAGTTAAGCTTTCTATTGAAATCTGGGCGGTAATTAAATCGTGTAAAATTTCATAAGTCAAAACGAGTATGATTTTAAGAAATTGAAACACGAACGAACTAAGCTCCAATTTTTTCGCCCATTAAAACAGCTGTTTCAATTCTGTTTTTGGTGTTTTCTAAAAGGTCAGAATCTATCTTCACTTTTGTTTTGTCTACGAGCATAACTACTGTAGAGCCTCCAAAAGCAAAGTAACCCATTTCAGAACCTCTTTCTATTTGAGTATTGGGCATAAATGTTTCCAGAATACTTCCTACCATTGTCGCGCCAACTGGAGCAAGCAAAACATCTCCTTTATCGGCTGTTTTAAGTGTACAGTGCTCGCGTTTGTTTTCACAAAATACGGTTGCAAAATTACCTGCAAGGGCATAAGGCGAAACAGAGTAGTAACTTCCTTTAACTTTAGTAACATCCGACACTTTTCCTGCATACGGGAAATGGAATCGGTGATAGTCGTTAGGCGCTAATCGTAAAATGATCAAGGCATCATTTTTATGCTTTTCGGCTAACACTTCACTATTTAAAAACTCAGATAATGTAAATTTTCTCCCTTTTACAAAAAAATTGTGTACGTCGTTAGGGGCTTCGAAAGCTAACAATTTTCCATCTCCAGGAGATACAAACCCTTCGCCAATTGGACGAGCACTTGATTTAAGTTTGCGGTAAAAAAAGTCGTTAAATGAAGTGAATTCTGAAATGGATTTAACCGATTCAGACATGTCGATGTTCATTTGACGTACAAAGTTTTCGATTTTCTTAGTAGAGCCTTTTTTGTACATTCTTTTGCCAACGTACGAAGAAACGATTTTACGTTTTGCCAATGGTAAAATTGCCGTTTTTCCAAATGGGTTATCGTACAAGAATTTTAACAATCCTTCTGCAGGTGGGTTTTCAACAACCATCTCCCCTGTTTTTCTATCTATAAACTTTATCTCCACAAACTTGATATATTAAACAAAATTACGACATTAATTCAGCTACCCAAATTCAAAGTTCAAATTGGTTAATATTAAAGATTAAATCTTTAACCATTGCTTACTCAGATTTTAAATTTGGCCATTTTATTTGTTAAGCCATTACAGCTTATTCTTAAATTTAAATGAAGTACTGATATAAGGAGTTTTTTTATGGTTGGAGTGAGTTTAAACTCACCCATTCATGCTCTATATCGGTCATAAGTAAAGCGTTATCGAATTTTACCGAACCTTTTGGAAAAACAGTTTCATTTTCAAAAAAGCTTGACTGTACACTTTCAACATTTAATAGCGCAACCTTCCACTTGTTTACCTTTAATTGAAGTCCGTCATATTTACCCTTACCGGGAGAGTAGCCAATATCTCCATTTTCAAAAAATTCGGAAACACACTCCATGTCCTCAAAAACGCTTTCCGAATTCCAAGTATTTGTTTTATTTGCCTTAATGTTAAGCGATGTATCGTCGTCACTTTTAAAACCCACTTCGTAATTCCCTTCCCATTCGTTTACGGTGAATTGGGCGTAATGATGAATACCAGGGAAAACTCTACCTCCAACTAAGGCATTTATTTTAGAAGATGTATCTCTGCGAGGAATGTAAACGCCTTCCATTAATTTGCCGTTCTCTTCCCATTCTACGGCTATCCGATGCGCTCCGTTTTCCGAAGAAATTCCAATTTGTTTTGGTAAACCTTTGGGGCGAATATCTTTTAATCTAATTAAACAAATCCCAGCAATTCCTTTTCCTTTTACCAACTTGGGTTTAAAAGGACGGGGTAGAAACCTAGCTAAAACGTCTGCATCAACTTGATAGTTAATTAGAATGCGACGGTCTATAATTCCTTTGATTTTAGGGATTTTCATAGTTTTTTCTTTTTAAACTCAGTTTATTTTAAGCAATTATGAAGGTAGTACCTTTGGTTGCAGTTATGTTGAGGAACGGCTTAAATTATGCCTTTTCAAGCGTGTTTAGAAGATTTATAAAAGTTGCAGGCGGCTTGAAACTTAAACCGCCTTCTTTGTTAAATTCATACGGGATCTTCGTAAAAGTGTTGTTATAATACCAAAACAATTTATTGGTGAGCGAATCAGGTCCTTCTTGGTTCATAGCATAAGTGGCTTGCGCTAATCCATTCATAGCGTCAGCAACTTCTAGGTTTTCAATGGGGTAAATAAGAATTGAGTGCCGATGTGGTAGTCCAATAATAGAGACTTTACTTCCAACTAACCCTGGTTTTTCATCTAAATAAAAAACAATATTTGGCGTGAAAAAATGATCGGAAGTTGCAAAGAGAAAAGAGAAACTGCCCAATTTTTCCGGGTTTACCTTTATTGGAGAGTTCGTTTTTATGTTTTGTTTACCTATTTCGAAAAGTTCCTCAAACGATTTACCCCAAGGTTTAAATTGATTAATTATGGATTAATGGGCGTAAAAATTCCCGCAAATTAAGCTGGAATTGTTCAGTATATTTTTGAAAACAATGGAATTAAGACTTCCTTTTGTATTTCTTTATTGGGTTATCTAATTGTAGGTTCAGGATTGTTGTATTGGCATAAACTAAAAAAAGAATAATTACCTCGACTTGTTCTTCTTTTTCTTGTTTAAATTCTGACCTTTATCCCCTCTAGTTCTGTTCTTTTTGTATTTACTAGCGATTTCTCGGTGGTAGCTTCCACCTTGATTGGTTTTGCTGTTTTTTTCCGATTTATCCTGAAAAGCATCTCCACCGTCTTTTGACGATTCTCGGTTTCTCGATTGAACAACTCGAGTGCTTTCGCGCTCTTCAAATATTAATTGATCAGTAGTTGCAACATTACCTGGAAATGGAATTTCGGGAATTTCATACTTCATTAGTTCCTCAATTTGCTCCTTAGCTTCAGTTTCTTTTTCCGTGTAAAAAAGCAATGAATTTCCTTTTTCTTCCGCTCTTCCTGATCGACCAATTCTGTGAATATAGTTTTCGGGATAAGTAGGAACATCAAAGTTGATTACGTGTGATACCTTATCAAAATCTAACCCTCTTGCAATTACATCGGTAGCAATTAAAACACGGTATTCGCCTTTGTCAAAAAGCTCAATGGTATCAATACGTGAATTTTGTGATTTATCGGAATGAATTAGTCCAAGTCCATTAATTTCTAATTGCTCGTATAAGCGATTCGCTAATTTTTTACTAGATATAAACACAACTACTTTAGCAAACTCTTCCTTATCGCTTAAAACCTCTCTTAATAGGTTTACTTTGGTGAGGTAATTTTTTACCTGATAACTGGCTTGGTTAATGTTTTTAAGCGGTTCGCCACTAATGGCAATCGCAATTTTTTTAGGTGTTCTAAAAAAGGTGTCGATTAACTCATCAACATCTTTTGTCATTGTAGCCGAAAACATAATGTTTTGACGATTATCGGGCAATAAATCAAACAAGTTTTTTAGTTGTGTTCTAAACCCTAAATCGAGCATAACATCAACTTCATCAATTACCAGTTTTTTAATGTCTTTTAAAGGAATTGCAAAACTCACGGCTAAATCGAAAATTCTACCTGGAGTAGCAACAACTACATCAGTTCCGCCAATAACATCTTCTTTTTGGCCTTTAATATTTACACCTCCATAGGCACCATAAACTCTTAAACTTAAATATTCAGCAAGTTTATTAACGGCATCTACAACTTGAATAACTAATTCCCGTGTAGGAACTAAAATCAATACGCGTGGTGAATGTTGTTTTGAGTAATTTAAATCTTGTAGGATTGGCAACAAGTAAGCAACGGTTTTACCAGTCCCCGTTTGTGAAATACCTACAACATCACTACCTGAACGAACTACAGGAAAAGCTTCACATTGTATTGGCGTGGGTTTTTCATATCCTAAATCAACAATGGCATTGTTTAAAAATTTGTTGAGTTTAAAATCGTCAAAGCTTTTCATCGTTCAGAATTTGAAACAAATTTACGCTTTTAGTATTGATTTATTTTTTTTTCCTGATGAAGTGTATCTTTTAGCGAATCGAGCATTATGGTGGTAGCAAAGCTTAAATGAGTTTTACCGATTAATGATTAAAAAAAAGGGCATCGTATAGATGTCCTTTTGTGTGTAAAAGTTTTTGTAAAGTAAATGTAAATTGAACATTTTTTAATAATTAGTTTGGTGAGGAAAACCCAGAGTGAAGTATTTTAATATAGAATCGGGAGATGCTTAAAACACCAAAAAAGTCAAATGCTAAATCCATTAAATCGAAGGTTCGAGAAGGGATATAAATTTGACTGATCTCTTCCATTATAGCTGCAATTCCAACAATTTCGGATCCTCAATAAACATGTAATCGTAATAATCGAAAGGTTTTAAATTGAAGTACTTTATTTAATAATAGCGCTGCTATTCCAACGAGTAAAAAGTGCAATATTTTACCTGCAAAAGGAATCTTTTTTAAGATGTTAAATACGCTTAAATCATTGTGGAAGTTGGAACAATAAATAATTCCTCTAGGGTTTTCTATAATTTCGCCTGTTTTATTATTGCAATGCCTTGGCTTAAAGTGATGCCTTATTAAAATAGTATTGCTTTTACCCATATCGTTAGCAGATAAACACAGTATTGCTAAAACGGGTTTTAATAATCCAGCACTATACTGCGAGTGCTAAGTTTGATTTTTTGAGTAATTATTTTCTATGAACTCATTCATTAACGGCACTTATTGAAAAAAACAGCGATTATAAAAAGTAGTTGACTTTTTATTTTAATGACTTTAACGGCAGCTACTAATCACCCTTTTTCAGTCGAGTTTAACTCGGGTTGATTTTGATCAAACCGATCTTTTAATTTTACATATAAGAATGAAGCCCCAAGTAGTAGAACTCCAATTAGAATGAATACTACAATTTTTTCAGACGTTTCAAAATCTCGAATGTCGTTAACAACCACCTTTAAAAGCGCAATTAAAAACAAGACAATTGCGCCCTGGTTAAAGAGTTTTATTTGTTTTTTAAGTGCTCTAAAAAGTAATAAAACAGCGTGAAGAACTAGTGCGATTGAGTAATATGGTCCGTCGATATCTAAACCTATCATTTGCATTATTACAGTGTACGTTGATATGATTAAAAGTTGGTGAAAAATTAAGGTAGCGATCCATCTTGGTTGATCGGATGGAAGGTTAAACCAACTTTTCGAATTTTGTAAGAAAATACTTATTATAACAATGTTTATTAATACGATAAAGGGTGTTGTTTCTCCAACGTCAATTAGCTTTCCTATAGCTGCAGCTGCAATTGCTAAGAAACTTAGTATGATGGCGAATATGTTATGCGTTCTTCTGCAAGAATTAAAAACTGCTACTTCGTTTTTGAAATATGTAAATACGAGTAGTTGTAAAGCAATGCAGCCAAAGAAAATTCCAAAATCCTCCAAAATTAAAAGTCCAAGTAAAGAAGTTATAACTGCAATAACTGTTGGGCTTACGACTAAGATGGGTTTAAAAATGCTTTTGGATAGTGGTTCTTCAAGATGTGCTTTTTCTAACGTAGTAATTATTCCAATTACTACTAATACCGTTAATGCTCCAACTGTTTCGAATGCACCAACATAAATAGGGGCAATTATTCCGCAGATGAACAACACAAATACCTCAACAATTAATGCTTTGTACTTTAGTTTCTTATGCAAGAAATAGGTAGCTAGTACAGCAATCCATATGCCACTTACTAAAAATTCAGGTAAGTGTTTGTTGGTTTCGTAAACGATTAACAATGGAATTAAACAGAAAAATAGGATGCGTAATTGATGCGTAATTGGAAAGAATTTGGATCTTTCAAATTTGATTTTTTCAAAGAAAAACTGGATTCCCCACAAACTGATAATCAGTTCAATAATAGCAATTTGGGCAAACAATTCTTGCTGACTAAAACGTAAACTATTTACGTGAGTAGCTGAAATATTGAAGGCTAATAAGTAAAATATTGAGAGTGCAAGCGCAACTCCAACAGATGTCTTTGTATTTAATACTTTCTCCCAATAAATTAATCCTAGCATTGGTATTATGGTTAAGTTTACCACCCATATTCCAATAAAATGATAACCAGAAATCATAAAAATACTGGTAAGCCAAACGGGTGTTAATTCTTTGAAAACGGTAAATAAACGGGTTTCGAATTTGGTGAAATTCGCTTGGAATTTTTTACAAAAAAACCACAAAGCAGAAATTACTAGTCCTAAGGTGACGAAGTTTAAAAAGCCTTCATGCATTAATCCATTGTCCCATTCTTCGATGATTATGAAGGAGCTATAAACCAATTTTGTAAGTGCGATTAGTAAAACTAGATATCCTTCTTTCCGAATTCCTGGCATTGCAAAAACAAACCCTACCATGATTAGTCCAATTGCTTCTACTGACCAAAATAAGCCCATTAAAGCTTGTCCGAATAACGACGGAATAGCAAACCCTAATAAAGTCCCAATCACTAGGAAAAAAGTGAATTTTATGTTTTTGTTTAAAGTGTTCCATTTTTTAATTAATGGAACACTTACTAAAGCTGCATTAGCAAGTAAAATAAAGCCCAAATAGGGAAGGTCATGTTCGAACAAACAAAACAAATTAATAATGAAGAAACTAAGGTTGGTTGTTAAAATAACCAAATCTACTTTCTCCAGTTTTTCTTTTAAGGTGTTCTTTTTAAACAAGGCAACAAAGAAGAATAAGTAAGCAAATAAGTGGTAATATCCAGTGTAAATAATAGGGTTTAAATGATCGTTGAAAACTGAATATTCTATTAAAATCATCGCCACGGTAAATGCCAAATGCTGTAGTGTTTTCCACTTTAATTTATGGGCTATGAAACAAGATGCGGCAACAAGCAGCCATAAATAGAAGTAGTAAAACGTACCACCTCCTGTTGCGTTAAGGTAAAATGGCGCGAAAGCTCCTCCAATAAGTGAGAGTACACTAACAATTTTAGTTTCGTATTTAAAGGCAATGAAAATAGCGGCGGCAGTATTTGCTACGATTAACGTAAACCCTAAAATTGCGGAAGAAAGAACTGGGAAGTTTCCTAAATCGGATAGGAAGTAAATCATTAAATAATTTAGAATAATCGCTAAGCTTATTAAGGAAGAACCAAACTCGTGATATTTTACATGTTTATGGTACAACCTAAATCCAATTACTCCGGCAACTATCGCAGATAAAAATCCAGCTCCAACTTTAACTACATCGGCGTAAATCCCCATGTATTGAAACGAATTTTGCATAAGGTACCCCATTCCAAAAAGAATAGCAATAAGGCCTGTAATTGTCATAAAGAAAATAGGTAATTTTCCTTCCGATTTATATTTCGTGTACGCCTTATTTGTAAATGAAAATAATTGGTGTACCGGTGCTAAAAACGCTTGAATTTGCAATTCTAATTTAGAAGGCTCTTTGGGTTCAACTGGTTTTGGTGGGGAATAAATTGGCGGTTTAACAACAGTTTTTTCTAATGGTTTAACTGTGATCGCTTCTGGTGCAACTAATTTTCGTTCAACAATTGATTTAGCAGGAGCGACTGGTTTTATAATTGTTTCAGGTTTTGCCCCTGTTTTAAATTGTAGTGACTTACTTAAGGTGTTGATCTCTTTTTTTAAAGCTTGCATTTCTAAAGAATGCCTGCCTTCTAAATCTAGTTGTTTTTGCTTTAACCGTTCAACTATTGTTTCGACTTTCAATAATGGAGTATTACACTTAACGCAGAAGGTACTAGAGGTGTCGTTAAAATGATTGCAATTATTACAACTTGAAGACATACTAATTAAGCTTATTATAAATAAAAGGAGAATGTAATAGATAAATATAAAAAAATATAATGTGCAGATAGTGCAGCTTATCTAATGTCTTGAATAGAGTATTAAACGTTTTATTAAAACGATAAATTACAATAGGGATTCGAATGAGTTAATTGTTCTAGTTTTTTTGAAACTGAAATTTGCTAATTACAGGAGCTGCATACATATTCAAAAAATAGCTTTGTAATTCTTGATCTAAGCTTTGTAGTCGTTTTTCAAACTCTTCTCTTGCAGCGTTGATTTTTCCAGTATTAACCCCCAATAAATTTAAGTCTAATCCTATCGAATTGTCTTCTTTTTGAAGCTTTTCGTAAGCAAGATAATTTGAAGAATGTAATTTATAATTTGTAATTATTTGCTCATCAATTAAGCCTGCAATTGTTGTAGCATTTGAATCGATAGCGCGAATTTCGGTACCAAAACTTAAGTGCATTTCACCTTTAAATCCTTCAATTCCTTTTGCAATACTGTTAATATCACTTTTTTCAGATTTGGTAAAACTACCGTTTGTTTCCACTTCAAAAAGCTCTTTAGCTTTATCTCCGTCGCAAGGGTCGTACTCGTATGAAATAGATACAGGAATGATGTGTAACCCGTTTATAGCTTCTTGCAAGGATGGCCTTGGATCTTCATCCCTCTTTCCCATATAAAGCATTTTAATAACGGTAGGGTCCGTTACATCAATACCATTTTTTGCACGTCCTTCACGCTGGGCGATCCACACATTATTACCACCTTTTACAGCAGTATGCATGTATTGTGATAATGTTTTAGACGCCAATAACTTCTCTCTTCCTTGTACCGATCGTTTCACTAAAAAGCTTCTGTTTAATCGCATTAAGTCCGATATAAAAGGCTTTTTTAATAAATTATCACCAATTGCAATTTCAATTGTACCGTGGTTTTCTCGGTGTAATAAATAACTAATTAATGCAGGGTCAAGGGCAATATCTCTGTGATTACTAATGAACAAGTAAGATTTATCTTTCGATAAATCACTTAATCCAGAAACGGTTACTCCAGTGGAAGATTTCTTAACAACCTTTGCCACATAACCTGAAATAATATCCTGAAATTTTGCTACAGTATCTACTCCGGTTAGTTTTTTTGTTAGTGCTTTACGAATAACTTTTTTCGAAATTTTAGGCGCTAATTTATTGAAACGTGGAAATTGAAAACCTGAAATAGCAGTAAAAAACTCATCGTTTTCAAGCAGAGCTTTAATAACATCAGCTACTTCATTATCATTATAAGGCCGTATATCGTTAAATATATCCATTTACAATTATTTCTTTAATCGAATAATTCTAAATCCGTGTAAAATTAAGATAACCATGTAAGAAGGATCAAACTCAAACCATTTTTGCGCAAAGTTTGCTCTTGTTCCCATCTTATGGTGATTGTTGTGTAAACCTTCACCCATCATTATAATTTCAATTGGAAATATATTGGTAGAAGTATCCTCAACTTTGTGATTTCGATAACCTATTTTGTGTGCAAACCAGTTAATGATAGCTCCGTGAATTGGACTCATCATTAAATTGATGGGTAAGAATAACCACATCCACCATTCTGTTGCAAAAACGTAATAAAAAGAAGCATATACGACAGCCCATAATAACCTTGAAACCCAACCGTGTGCGAAATCGTCAAAACTTTTCCATGAAGGTAATTCACCTAAAAAACGTTCTTCCATTTCAAATTCACCTTCATGAATTGCAGTATAAATATCTTTAGTTTTTATCATCATTTTCCAAAGCGATTTATCATGTTTTGGAGAGTGAACATCCTTTTCAGTATCGGCATAAACATGATGCATTCTATGCATTTTACCATATGTGTAAGGGGAAAGATAAGATGCACCTTGGAAAATCCATGAACACAAATAAAAGAACTTCTCCCAAAATTTAGACATTGTAAACATCTTATGTGCCGAGTAACGGTGATGAAAAAAAGTTTGCATGAATAATGCTAAAAAGTGTTGAGCTAATACGAAGGATACAATGTATAACATCTCGTTTTTGTGTTTTGATTAGGACTGCAAAGATACCGATTTAATCCCTTACCGATTTAGCTAACTGAACTAAATTATCACTTATGATTTTTAAGTTCTGTTTATTGGCTTTTGATTTACTTCTTTATTTAAAAAATTATGAGCTTATGTGCTGTTAAATCAGAGTCTTGATTCACTAGTCGAAACGAATTAATTTTCAAGCAAAGACTTTAGTAAAAGTACTTCCGTACCTTTTAACGCTTCTTCTGTAATAAACTTTTTTTGAATAAAGTTTATTACGAATTCTACAGGACAATACATGAAGTTGTAATCGTTCACTAAAAACGATGATGAATCTTTAATAGTGTTGTTTATTAAATAATTCGCCTGTCATATTTCAATAAGTTCTATTTTACAGTTTTAAAATTAGAAGTATGAGTACAACCATTAAAACGCCAGGGAAATATATTGATGATTTATCTGCATTTTCCAAATCAGTAGTACCAGTAGCTACAGCAATTCCAGCATTTATCGGGTATACACCAAGAGCGGAACACAAAGGGGTTTCATGCAGTAATCAACCTGTTAAAATCACCTCTTTAGATGATTTCGAGTCGTTTTTCTTGTTGGAAAAGCAACCAGGGAAATCATCTGTTCAGCAATATTCTCCTCAGTTTTATTTTGAAAAATCAAGGAATGGAACTTTAACTATTAATGGAGAGGCGTATCAAATTAAAGCCGATCCAAATAGTATTTACTATTTATATAATGCCATTAAACTGTTTTATCAAAACGGCGGAGGAACTGCATATGTTGTATCTATTGGAGGTTATGGAGGTTTGTCAGGAAGCGCAATAGATGTTACCGAGCACCAAGTAAACACTAATGTGGAATTAAGTGAATTACAAGCTGGTTTAGCAACACTTAAAAGTACCGAAGATGTAACAATGTATGTTTGCCCAGAAGCAACACTATTGTCTGTAAATGAAAATGGAACACTCATGGAATCCATGTTGTTACAAGCCTCGAATATGCAAACAGCCATTTGTATATTCGATTTAATTGGGGGTAAAAATCCAACCCAAACGAAGTATCAACAAAGTGTTGATCAGTTTAAAAGCAAAGTAGGAAATGAGGGATTGGATTACGGAACGGCCTATTTTCCATTTGTAAATACAACCTTAACCAGTTCATACGAATTAGATTATACTAACTTTTTTGGAGGAGATACTGCTAAATTGGAAGTAATCGTTAACCCGTCCGATACACCGAACAATGCATTAACGCAGCTTTTCAAGGACATCACAAATCCTACTACAAGATTGTCCCCCATTCAAATAAACAACGCGTTAATCAATGTAAGTCCTGATTATAAATTAATGGTTAAAGCCGCGCTAAACGAAGTGAATACGTTGCCTGCAAGTTCAGGAATGGCGGGTGTAATGGCAACCATTGATAATACTGAGGGAGTTTGGAAAGCGCCGGCAAACACAAGTATGGTTGGTGTTGCTAAAATCCCTTTTGAATTAACAGATGAAGAACAAAACTACTTAAATGTTGATGCCGTGAGTGGGAAATCAATTAATGCTTTACGTTTATTTAACGGGGTTGGCGTAATGATTTGGGGAGCCCGAACTTTAGATGGAAACAGTAACGATTGGAAGTATTTGTGGGTTCGAAGAACAATGACTTTTATCGAACAAAGTTTAAAAGTCGCTACAAAATCTTACATATTTGAACCCAATGAAGCCAATACATGGCGTTCGGTAAAATCCATGCTTGAAAGTTTTTTAACCTCTATATGGAAAGAAGGCGCTTTGCAAGGATCAAAAGCTGCGGATGCGTTTGAAGTAAGTATTGGCTTAGGAAGCACAATGACAGCTGACGACATCTTAAATGGAATCATACGTGTAAGCGTAAAGGTTGCGGTAACCCATCCAGCAGAATTCATCATGACAACGTTTGAGCAAGAACAAGCTAAGAGTAGTTAAGAATTAAACCGTTATAATCTTCTTTTTAAGAGCAAGAAGTGTGTTATTTGAAACCGCTACTTTTTTCGATGTGTCATACTGTTCTCGAAACGGAATCTCTCGGTTTAAACATTCAAATGGCTATATCTCGGATCACGTCCGGAATAACAATAAGGCTATTTTTCCTTTATAAAGCTCATTTTAAGCACTAAGTATAATCCCCCTCCAGTTTAACAGAGGGGGATGAGAACTATTCTTTTAAAACCATATCGATGCAAATAACTGCTGAAAGAATCAAGATTCTTAAAGGATCATTCTTTGGAACAGATTCGTTAATTTCAAGCATATAATTATCGGCAGTTGTGAATAATTCCTTTCCTAATCCCGACCATTTTTTACTTACATGACCAAACTCTTCAGTGTTATTTACAAACTTAAAATCCCAACTCGTCCACTTTCCTTTTAGTTTACATAAAATGTTTTCTTGAGGATCGAGTACGTTAAACTTTCCACCAATCGAAAAGAATTTTTGCTTGAATTTCCCAACTAATCTGTCGTTTTCATCAAATACATCAACAGTTGATAGGATGATGGATACACCACGTTTAACAGTCAATATTTTTTCGCCAGATGGAGTTTTCACCTCAACGTTAAAAGGAGTCATTCTTTTATAATCGGTGAACCTTAACATTTTGGTGAAAAAACCTAACTTTTCCTCACGACAATTCATTATGATTTCCTGAGTGCCTGGGTTGTATATGTCGTAATTATTGGCTGCTTTAAACATACCAACATGTTCTTTTACAAAGAATAAGTTTTGATTTAATATCGAATTCATTTTGAGTAAGTATTAAGTGAATTATAAGTAGTAAAAAGCATTAATACAATGCCGTATTGACTAAAGTAAATAAAATGAGACCAAAAGTTGTGGGGAAATTAAACGGTTAGATTCCGAATCGCATTCGGGATGACAATTCTGGTTATTTTCTTTTATTAGGTTTACTTGTTTGATGCCCGCCCGAGGAATGAACTTTAACAATTAATACTGTAAGGGTAGGTTTTATACCTGCCCTTACAGTATGCCTTCTAATTTACTTTCTTAAAGTATAAATTTCGAGCTCGAACATTGGAAAGTCCCACACCAGTAACCGTGTTTTTGGAGTCTCTAATAAATTCAATTTCCCAAGCCAATAAAGTCTCTTCCGTAATTAAAAACAAGTCTTTATTTTTTTGCATTAACGCAATATCACCTGATCGTTCATGTGTTGCGATTAACTTTCCATCAACAATAGAAAACGTGTAGGTCGTTAATAATTCTTCACTGTAAAACTCGCCTGTGTAATCCGCTAAATTCACATTGGAAGAATCAATTGTCTGTATTCTTTGCCACTTGGTGTTTTTCCCTTGAAAAATCATAAGTGTTTGAGCCTTATCTTCTTTCAACTCCGAAAAAGTAAATTTAAGAGAAGGACTGTTGGGAATTTCAAAGGTGTTCCCTTTAGTGTTTATTACATTAAAGGAAGAATTATTCCAAGTAATATTAACGCGTAAAGAATCATTTTTTTCGCTGATTCCAATTATTCTCCCAAGCCACGTTGAGTAGTAATTCCCTGTTAATTCATTTCGTTTAAACGTTGCTAACGGTTCCTCTTCAGCTTTCTTTTGTTTTTCAGAGACAAGCTTATCTTTCAAATAAATATCGGCAACTTTACTTCCCATTATTCTAGGGTCAAATGAAGCCATGTTACTAAGCATAATTATAGATAGATTTTCATCTGGAAAGTAGATTGAATTTGTATTGTATGATGTTGAACGTCCATCATGGAATACTCTATTTATTCCTTGGTATTTATCACTTACTAATCCAAAACCGTAAGTTGTTTTTTTACCATTAACAACTCCAACATTTTGTATCATTCGATTAATAATAGATTCACTACCAACCTTAGGTTTTTGCATATTTATCGCCCATTTTATAAGGTCATCAATCGATGCATAAAGAGATATTGATCCCATAGCGGTTACATTATCCGTACCAACATGGTGATTTCTTTCTTTGTAAAAATACCCATTTGCTTTATTTTTAATCACCTCAGTATGATCACCATAAAAATGACTGCTCACCATGTTAAGTGGATGAAACAGATTAGTATCCGTCCATTCACGAAGTGATTCTCCCGAAACCCGCTGAACCAACTCAGCCAATATATCATAATTGGTAGCAGAGAAAAGATATTTCGATCCAGGGGGAAAGTTTAATGCTTTCTGATTGTACGTCATGGCTAATATTTCCTGAAAAGTGATTGGGTCATAGTTAGTTCTTCCTTTCAGGGCAAATGCTCCAAACCAATCGCGTAATCCACTTGTATGATGCACCAAATGACCAATAGTGACGGTGTGTTTAAAATCAGGAAATTCAGGAATGTATTTACGAATATCATCATCAAGTGCTATTTTTCCTTGCTCTATCAACAATGATATTGCAAAGCCTGTAAACTGCATGGTAACCCCACCCAATTTAAAAACAGTGGATGCATCAATAGGAATGTTATGTTCCAAATTCGCCATACCATAAGCTTTTTTAAAGATGACTTTTTCATTTTTCACAACAGCTATAATTGCTCCAGGAGCAGTGTCAGTGTGTAAATAAGAGAAAACCGCATCAACTTTTTTACTTGTAAGGATTAACGATAATGAATCAAAATTAAAAGCGGTAGGAGAGAAGGACAGTTGTTGAACTTTAAATAACTCCATCGTTCCTGGTGCACAATCCCCACTCCAAGTTCCGTATAACTTAGGCTTATTATTGGATTCTTTATAGGACAGTTTTCCTGTTTTTAAACACCATTCATTGTTGGCGCTGTTGTCTTCAATTATTACTGTTTCTTCAAAAAATAAAACACCATTAACAATTTTACATTCTGCGTTCATTACTCCAGAATCTTTACCAACTTTAATCCTAGAAATACAATTGTAATTGATGGAATCTATTTTTATAAGTTCCAATTCAAAATCAAATGTAGAAGTGTTTTGGGTTAATTTCCCCTGCCAAATTCCCGATAAATTCTGTCCAATAGTTGTGTAGTAGGCGCACATACTTATAGCTGCCATTAAAATAAATGATTTCATAATTTGATATTTAAGATGAGTAAATGTGTATTCTTAGTAGACTTCGAATTGTTGAGTAGCGATATTGGTATTTCTGTATTCTATTGTAGCGCGGTAAGTTCCTTTTGGCAGCGTAAAACCATCTTGCAAATTCCAAGAAAAAGCGATGTTTTGTTGTCGCGTATCTTTATCCGTCTTTCGAGAATTTGAGCTGCAGTTTGTTGTTAATATATTGTCTCCTGCTGCATTAAAAATTTTAACATTAAAAAGTGGTTTAGTTTGCTCGGTTACGGTGTATTCCGTTGTGTTTAAAAATGCCTTTATATAATTGATTTCGCTTGATATTTTTGTGGGCACATACGGTGCTTTTCTTTTTGCTTCATCATAGTTGGCTGTTTGGATTTTAAAGCGATTTTTCTTGTAAATATTAAGGTCGTTACTATTCAGAATCGTATCAACGGATACTTTGTAAATCGCCTTCGATAATTTAAGCCTACTACTTGGTTCACCATTTGAAATTCCATTGTTTAAAGCAGCTTTTTTAATGGCTTTCTTCAATAGGTTCTCAGTAAATCTATCAGAGGACGCAATTGCTGTGATTTTAGATTCGAAACTTTTCGTTGTTTCTAAATTAAGTTCAATTGACCCGTTTTCAATCTTGCCAGGAATACACAACCATTTTTGATCTTCTTTAATTCCTAGAATTGCCAATTCATAGTTGTCCAAGTTTTTGTGTTCTATCGTTAGCAAACCTTCTCTAATAGAGAGTTTTTCAAAAGTGTAAGCATCCTTTCTAAGGATATATGCGAAACACTTTGTTTGTTCAAATTCAGCAGAATTTGTAACGTTGATTTGAATTTTTTTACGGGCTTTTACAAATTTATTAGTTTTTAAACTTGTTGATTCTTCGTCTTGAATTTTAAGATTTTTAACCAATTTATGGTACCGAGCTTCTTCATTAGCCATGCGTCTTTTTCTTTCCTTAAAAGGAACATCAATATTGTACCAATAGGAGTTACTGTTTTCAGTTATTCGCCCTCTGTAATAGGATACAGATTTGTTCCTGTTCATGTTTTTATTTTTTTGCTGACTTGTTTTAATTGCCTTACTTAATTGGGCCAATTGATTACCAGAGAGGGATTTCGCTACTTTCCCCTCTTTTAATTGCATTAAGTATTTAAAGGCGTTTTTGTGTTTTTCGGATGCTACTTTCATTGCCAAAGCATCAATTTCATATAAGTTTTTCTTGAAGTTACTTGTATATAGATTTAGGATTTTATCGCTCCCCGTTTTATGAATTAAAGGCATCCTTTTTTGAAATTCCAACGTGGCCAATAAAGTGTTGTTAAAGGTATTGTTCCAAAACGCTTTTATGAGGTTGGGGTTGATACACGATTGTATTTTGTGATTGTAAGTAGTGTCTTTACCAACAATCATTTTGTCCTCAGGCGTAATGTTGGATAAATCATAATACAAACTGTCCGTCCAAGATTTTCCTTTTAAACTAGATTTGTTCCGCTTAATACAGCTTTGATAGGCAGCAGGGTAAAAATTTAAAGAATTCATATTCGCAGACGTAAGCGTATTGGCGAGCGTTTTAGGGTTTGTCCAATTGATTTCACCGTCTTTAGTTACTTCTCCATTGTACAGTTTCATTCCAGGAATTTTATTGGCCGTAGGAACTAAAAATTCAATAAATTGATTCGGACTTAAGCTTAACGCTTCTTTATCCTGACGAGCAGAAATCTGAAACATTCCACCCGTTTCTAAAACAGTTGCACCGGCCATTGTACTCAATCCTCCTTTTATGATGTCAACCGGAGTAATTGACTCTTTTATTTCAATTTTAAAGTGCTCATTGTTTAACGTATTGTAAGAGTTTTGAGGAATGCTAAAAATCATTCCCCCCTCTGTAATAATAACCGTATCACGTAAGTTGTTTAGCTCAAAAAACTGACTAGGAATTAAGCTTTCAGCTATTGCTTTTGGCTTTTCCGTATTGGTTATTTTAGAGTAACTTGATTTACTTTTATTCTCGGGGTGTTTATTTCCAAACATTAAAAACAAAGCAGCGGTAATTACACCAATCGATAGGATAGCGAAAGAGGAGATTTTAACCACTTTAAAAAGCTTAAATTTTGAAAGTGCTTTTTGCGAGTTTAAAATGAATGCTTCTTTTTGAATAGCACCTCTAAGCAATCGCTGACTCTCAATTTGGGTATCCAAATCTTGAAAATCACCAACCTTCTTTAGTAATTCATCTTTGGTAATTTCTCCATCCAAAAAATCATCAATTTGCGCTAGTATTTCTAGTTCTCTTCTCATGACTTAAGCTTTTTGTTGGTAGTTCTTCTTTGCGGCTTCAAGGCAACGATACTTTTGGGTTTTGGCTACTTTATCAGAGCTAAATCCAAATTCGATCGCGATTTGTTTCATCCTTTTACCTTCAACATAAAATGCTTTGAGAAGCTTTTTGCAACTCTCTTCTAATTGATGAAATGCTTTTTGAGCAACTTCATATTTTTTGTCTTTTTGAATTGCGTCTTGAATGGAATTTTCAAGCGTTTCATCATGAGCCGAATTAAACACCATTTCGGAAGTTTTTTTCTTTTCACGATTAAGACTAATGTATTTGTTTTTGCAAATACCAAAAAGGAATGTATTAACAGATGCTGTAAGTTTGAACTGAGGCTCTTTTAATTTGTTTATCAAAATAAAAAGTGATTCATGATAAACATCTTCAACCTCTTGTTGAGTAGCTCCAAACTTTAATAAATACGACCTTATAACAGGGTAGTATTTATACAAAATCTTAAAGGCCTGCTCATTGTTCTCCTTTAGTTTTTCTATTAATTGCGTTTCCTTCATATAGAGCATTTACTATTTAATGCAATAATCTAAAAAGGTAAACAAAGAAAAGTGAATTTACATGCAAATAGTTTTGACTTCTTTGGGATAACTTTTATGCATTGGAAAAATTAAGGAGCATTACCTAAGAACGTCTTTTTGTTATAATAGTTAACCTTCCGAATAATGGTGTCCGTTTCAAGAAGGGAATCTTACGGCTTATACAATTATAGTGAGATATCGGATCAAGTCCGAGATGACAGCTTTGGGTGTTTGTGTTTTATTGAATCGATGGGTCCGTTAGAAGAGAAGGGGGAGTTTACTATTGCACAACAAACCTCGTAAAATACGTCCCTCGGCTACTCGTAAAACAAAAACACACCAATCTGCTGCTAATTGATCGGTACGTTATTGGATTTCCACTAGAGTCACATCCATATCAAGTTTATAAGCCAGGTCTTTATAAAAATTTCACATCAATTACGGAATACTTAAATAACAATAGGGGTGGATTATGTGTGCAATATTTTAATTATCCCGATTCAATTTATTCTGTGGAGTATACTGAGAAAGGGAGAGGAGTTGGTGCATTTTATTTTTACCACAGAAACGGTGAGCTTAGTAAGGTGTGAATGTATAAAAATGGTATGGTAGTGTTGAATGATCAGTGGACAGAGGATGGAACTAAGCACGCCAAAAACATCCAGTTTGATTCTCTTCAAAATGTATATCAAAGTAAACAGGGAGTAACGCTAAATGGAATGAAATTTTTATCAGGAACAACGGTTTATTTTTCGGAAGGAAAGGTAGACTCTGTTAACTATAAAGATATTGATAAGGTTGTTGGGGGTGTGTAAATTTTGTGTGCTATTTATGGTTTATGTTTAAATGAAATTACGAATGCATAATCTCTTCGACTCCGCTCAGAGTGACATACATGCCTTATTATAACCCTTTATGTCACTCTGAGCGAAGTCGAAGAGGCTATATGTATTTAACCTCATTTAAATGTTGTGCAATTGCAAACCCCATGCTAAAACAGCCTTGTAAAAGATAACCGCCAGTAGGAGCATACCAGTTTAGCATTTCGCCCATTAGGTAGGTATTGGGTATTTTTTTGACTTGTAAGTTCGAGTCTACTTCGTTGAGGTTTATTCCTCCTAAAGTTGAAATAGCCCTGTCTAATTCGTCAGCTGAATGAAGTACAACAGGAACAGCTTTGATGGTTTTGGCCAATAAATCGGGGTTTAAAAAAAGGTCCTTATCTGTGAAGTGTTTTAAAATACTGATAGCAGTACGATCAAGGTTTAAATCCTTTCTTAAAATGTCGGTGGCTTTTGATTTGTTGGATTTCTCGTAGGCCGTTATAATTTGTTCTACCGTCATAGTTGGTTTTAAATCCAACTGAATAGTAACCGTTTTTTGGGGGAGCAATTGGTTTTGAATTTTTTCACTTAATGCGTAAATGGCGTTCCCTTCTAATCCAAATTTTGAAATCACTAACTCTCCTTTCGCAGAATAATTATCAAACGATAAAGCAATGTTTTTTAAAGGTTTTCCTTCATGTGTAGAAATAAACTCTTTGTTCCAATTTACTTCAAAAGCACAATTGGCGGCTCTGAAGGGTTGAACATCTATACCTTGTTTTTCAAAAATTTCACTCCATTTTCCATCAGATCCTGTTACTTTCCAACTGGATCCGCCTAAGGCAAATACTACAACATCGGATTTGATAGGTTCTAACCCTTCAAAACATAACTCACCTTCTGTATTCCAACCCGTCCATTTTTTGTTGAGTTCAAATTTTATATGCTTGGTTTTAATGTGCGCTACAATCTTGTTGAGTACTTCAATGGGTTTTAATTCCGGTTGCGGAAATACACGATTACTGGATCCAACAAAAGTTCCTATACCTAAAGAATTTAACCAGTTAATTAAATCGTCGTTGGTGAACGCACGTAAAAATGGCGCCATAAATTTATTGGGAGAATATTTATCAATCAATTCTTCCAAGGGTGATTTGAAGGTTAAATTTAAACCGCCTTCGCCTGCAACTAAAAACTTCCGTCCAACTGCTTTTTTTTGATCATACAAAGTGACTTTAAACTGCTGGGTGTCAATTTGTGCTGCAAGCATTAGCGCTGCAGGACCTCCTCCTATGATTGTTAAGTTTTTCATGTATCTAACCCAGTTGGCAAAACTGTACGTATTGGAAAGTTAATACAGGAGTTTTACGGTTGCAAGTAAAAGCAGTGGCAATCATATTTAGTATTGGTAATGCTTTGGTGCAGAGGGTTGTTATTTATTTAAGAGTCGTAAAACAGTTCACGCTCTAATCACAATTCTAAAACCGGTATGGCATGCGATTATTATTTGTTAATAATTCATTAAATCCGGGTATTTAAACGTGTAGTTCAATAAATTCTTTAATTTTTCACTGGTTACTATTTTGTAGTCATTCAAGGACTCTTCATTGAACATAGGCTCAGGCTTGCCTAGTTTTTTAAATTCATTTTTATAAAAATCCCTTCTCTTAGGATGTGAATCGGCACAGGCATTTAGCGTTTGATTCCAAGTGTTACTCTTAATAACGTTTTTAATTATTTGAATACAGTCATCTCTATGGATGAAATTTATATAACCTTCTGGGTTTTCTATTTTTTTGTCTTTTTTAAAGAAATTACCGGGTTGTCTGTCATAGCCAAATAATCCTCCAAATCGTATAATTGTTGACTGGAAAAGTTTATTTTTTCTAAATAAACTTTCTATTTCAGTTAATGAAGATGTTTTAATAGGAGTTTCCTCAGTAGTAATATTATTTGTATTGGGGTAAACCGAAGTTGAGCTAATAAATATCACCTTTTTTATATTGGATTTTTCGATTTGGGTTATTAAACGTTTAAAATCATCTATGCTTTTTGACGTTATAGAAATAATTAAAACATCAGAGGATAAAAAATCAGAAACAACTCTTTCCCTTTGTTTTATATCAACAATAAAGGCTGGAATTGCTTTAATTTTTAGGTTTTCAAAACTGCTTCTTGAAGTAGCCGAACCCTTAACATTGTAACCGTTATTAATTAAATTAAGAGCCAAATCCAATCCTAACCATCCACATCCTAGTATGCTAATTTTTTGTTTCAATATCATTTTTGTTTTTTAGTTCGTCTGCAATAATTACATTTTTAGACCAGTATGTTGAGCATTTAATTTTTTAGAAATAAAAGACAGTACTGCACAGCTTGCAAAGTAAATAATTTGAAAATAAAAAGGAGTTTAATACCATAACAGTAACGCCTACTAGGATTCAATTTATGTAACTTTACTCAAAAGTAACTTAAGGTTAATTATGTCGCAAGAAATTGATAAAGTAAAAGAGCTGTTGCAGAAGTACAATGATATTTTAGTGCACAGTATGAGTATTGCACTTACCGAAGATTTTATTAATCTAATTGTAGTAAATTCAGATGATGTAAATTTTGAATTACAGGAATTAACCAAAGATAAAAGTGCTTTTAGAGTTTTGATTACAAAGGAATTTCTTAAATTAAATTCGGGATCTGTAATGTCAGAATTAAAAACAATGGACGAGGGGTTTACTTCGAATATGGAAAAGAAGAAAAATCTGAAATCTAGTCAAAAAAAGTTGAAGCTTTAAGTTTAATAAGCTGTTAAAATTTCCTTCAATTGAAGGTGAAGTTACCTTTCCGATTTTTTTATTTTAAAGGGAATAATAGGTGTTGTGATTGTGAGGTTCGAATATCGTCTTTAAGAGCACAGCGAAGAATCTCACCGAATACTTTTTACAATTGTTAGCAAGGATATGCTTAGAGACCCTTCAGTTGTGCCTTCTTCTGGATGACGAAATTACTTTACTGTTCTACGATTTACATAAAGAGTATCACAATTCACTTTATTTATATCTTATAAA